>Ga0315336_1003236_pt1 | contig 22301 bp, 23 predicted proteins | sample ASW5metaG_FD_204512 | JGI IMG/M metagenome (GOLD analysis project Ga0315336, IMG submission 204512) | Ammonia-oxidizing marine archaeal communities from Monterey Bay, California, United States - ASW #5 | ecosystem: Environmental > Aquatic > Marine > Intertidal zone | place: USA: California... | reverse complement strand
TGAACGCGGCAAAGCGAAGGCAGCGTTGCCACAAACAGATTAGATTGTTTGGAAAAAGAAGGATCGGACAGACGCGGCATACGCGGAGAGATCAGATAGGGGATGATCGCGAGAACATGCCCACATCTGTCCGAACTCTTGTTGGCAAAAACCTTGGACGGGCTACGCGAGGCATGAGATGAATGCACGCCCGCCAAGGTTATTGCACAGCTTCTCTTGCAAGAAGCTGATTGAAGGATGACGAACGGGAAATCGTTGGTAAGCTCGTCATCAATCTCTTCAACTTGTCCTCAGTATGCGCAGAAGAATCATGCGTTCGAATTGATTTATGTCAATTGACAGTTAGTTACTTGCGCAACTTGATGCGTGGACAAAACGAGTGTTTTCGAGCGACGCCTCGGCTAAGCCCCTTAATCTGTTGTCTGGTGTTCGCTAGGCCGACTGAGCGACTGTGGCTTTGCTTGTACCAATGTTGTCTGCCAATCCCTTTAGATTGCCATCCAAGATTTTGCCCATCATCATTTTCATCATTGTCTGACCCAACAACCAGCCGAATATGCCGTATTTGACACGAAAGCTTGAGCTCCAAACAACTTGTGTTTGGCCTGCGCCTTTTGGGAAAATTGCAATCTTCGCCGTAGATTCTTCAAGTGGCATCGCGTCCATTTCTGAAAGTCGAACGGTGTAACTTTTATTGTGGTTCCAGCTGATCACTTCTTCAACGAGTGATGTGCCGTTTGTGAAGTGGCAGCGACGTTTTGAGCCAACATTGTCTTCGCCTGTTGTTAGTGCATCGACTTTTGAAACAAGAGGTGCGAATTCGTCGATATGCATGAAGCGGCTTAGAACAGCCCAAACTGCATTTGGGGTGGCATTAATAACAAGAGTGCGTTGATGAGTGATCATTTCGGGTCCTTACTCTGGAACTGGTCCAAGTTTTCTGTGTCGTTTTCTTTTTTATAAACTTGCCCTGCTGACACCGTTATGGCAGCAGTATGGCAGCAGGAGCAAAAAACATGCGGCGCACAGAACGGCTATTTCAAATCATTCAAATCCTAAGGAGCAGCCAGTTTCCAGTGACAGGAAGGGCATTGGCGGACGAGTTGGAAATCTCGCTGCGTACATTGTACCGCGACATGGCGGAGTTGATAGCTCAGCGTGTTCCTGTGACAGGCGAGGCCGGCACTGGCTATGTGCTGGATCAAGGTTACGATATGCCACCACTCATGCTCACGGCCGATGAGCTTGAGGCTGCGGCCCTTGGTGCTGCTTGGGTTGTGGCCCGGGCAGACCCTTCGCTGTCACGAGCAGCGAGAGATCTCGTGTCCAAATTGTCAGCCGCCATTCCGCCTGAGCTTCGTCCGATCATGCTTGACGGTGGCTCGCGCTCGTTTGCCAATTTGCCAAAGATCAAAGAGAAGTTTGATAGTGCTGTGTTGCGGCGTGCGATTAGAGAGCGCACAAAACTGCAGCTGATCTATCAGGATCGCAGTCATGGCGAAACGGATCGTATTGTTTGGCCGTTATTGATCGCCTACTTAAACGCGGACCGCTACTTAGTAGGCTGGTGTGAAACGAGGCAGGACTACCGTCATTTCAAAACCGACCGCGTTCAATCTCTGCAGGTTTTGGAGCAAAAATATCCCAGACGTCGCACTGACCTAATCAAGGGTTGGGAAGAACAGGTTGCGGAACGCGAGACCCGGGAGCAAGATGGCGACTAGAACTTCTTCGGCGAGTTAAGCGCCAAGTGTGGCGGTGTTCCAATATGAGCCCTCTCGACGGTCTATGTGAAAGAGCAGCAATTCATTTGCCTTCTCAAGATTGCCAGTTTTGACAATTTCGGCGAACTCGGTGTGCTCACGAAATGATTTTGAAAGATGATCTGGAAGGCCTCCAATACGTGATCGAATGGCCGACATTTTCTGCGCGAATGATTGGTAGGCTTCGTTTAGAAATCGATTTTGACAGCAATCAAATAGACATTGGTGGAATGCTGCGTCCAGCATCAAATACCCGCTGATATCGTTCTTGGACAACGCCAATTCCATGTTTGCGACACATGTAACTAAACGTTTGTGGAGCTGCTCGGAATTGCTTTGCATGCACAACTCTAACGCGGCTGTTTCAAGGTAAACGCGCGCATCACAGAGTTCGGCTAGCTCTTCCGACGATAGCGAAAAAACGAAAGTGCCACTTTGAGGTACGACGCGCAAAAGACCCTCGATCTCAAGTCGATTAAAGGCTTCACGCACAGGTGTGCGACTCACTTCAAGTTCTTTGGAAATCCTTGCTTCCGACAGCTGCTCACCAAGGCCAAGTTCCCCAGATACAATGAACTCGCGCAGCTTTTCTGCGACGAGTTCGGTAAGAGATTTCGGCCGTTCTATTGATTTCATCCCACGTTCTCCTTGTAGGCTTCATACAGCACTTCATCACTGGCATACAATATACACAAAGTAGAATTGACAACTGGCATACTGTATGCCAGTTTGACTTTATGAGTAAATCGCGTCAGGAATGATGCGTTAGATTGAGAATAAGCGGAGGTCTGCATGAAATATCTACATACGATGCTCAGAGTGAGCGATTTGGACAAATCTATAGCGTTTTTTGAGCTGTTGGGCTTCACGGAACAGGTTCGTTACGACGAGCCAGACTATCGTTTTACGATCGTCATGCTGGCCCCTCCAGGTGGTGAAGAAACGCCTGTTGAGTTGACGTGGAACTATGACCATGAAGAACTTGGCGAAGCTCGCTACTTCGGTCACTTGGCTTATGAAGTTGACGACATCTATGCGCTTTGTGCCGATCTTCAAGATAAAGGCGTTTTGATCAATCGCCCGCCGCATGATGGCCGCATGGCGTTTATCCGTACTCCGGATAATCAATCCATTGAGTTCTTGCAAAAAGGAACGCCATTGCCAGCTGCTGAGCCTTGGAAGTCCATGGGAAACACAGGCAATTGGTAGTTGGATTGGACGGCTTCCTGGGTCAATCCAACCACTAATTTAACAAACTTACCAAGGGTGCGCTTCAAGGCGTAAAAGCAAATGCTGGCTATTGGATATCGTTGTAACTATGCGTCCTATGATGTCGAAACAGCTGTGCTAGGCGATATCGGCGTGCCCTTTCAACATGTTTTAGGATGTAACGAAATTCAACGACCTGAAGAGGTGGTTGCTCTATTCGTAAGACAAGAAGAAATTGATCGTGCGTTCATGGATCAATTTGCAAATCTGAAAGTCATCCAACGTTACGGCGTTGGAACTGACAATATTGACATGCGTGGAGCAACTGATCGCGGTATTCGGGTTTGCAACACTCCACAATATGGTCAGGAGAATGAGGTCAGCACCCACGCTGTTGCGCTGTATCTTGGTCTATCTCGCCATTTGCTCACCCGCGATGCGGACGTGCGTAATGGCAAATGGGATATTGGTCAGTCGGAGCCAATTCTGGGCAACAAAGGCATGGTCCTTGGATTGTTTGGATACGGCCAAATTGCCCGGAAAACCAAGGAAAAATTTGATGCCTTGGGTTTTGGCAAAACGCTTGTGGTTGATCCTGCACTTTCCGCTGAAGCAGCCACTGCGGCCGGCGTAGAATTAGTGCCGTTGGAGCAACTTCTTAATCACTCAGATGTCGTTAGTTTGCACGCGCCATTAAACGGTGCAACAAAGCACATCATTAATGATGAAGCGTTGGCAATGATGAAGAGCACAGCTTACCTAATCAATGTATCGCGCGGTGGTTTGGTTGATGAAAACGCACTTTCTAAGGCGTTATCCAGCGAGCAGTTGGCCGGCGCTGGTATTGATGTGTTCGAAAGCGAACCGCCGGAATACTCGTCAACGATAATGAGTGCACCAAACACGATACTGACCGATCATATGGCTTGGTATTCTGAAGCAGCTGTGCTGAAACTACAAACCGCAGCCGCCCAAGAGGTTTCGCGGGTGCTTAGTGGTGATAATGCGCTTTACGCTTGTGCGTAGAGATTAGCCTTTTTTCAGAGCAATTTGGACATCCAATAGTCCAAATCTTCCGCGCCCATTTGTCTGCTTTTTTTATAAAGCGAGATTGGGTATGCTGCCGAAAAATCGGAGGCTAATATGCGCATATTATTCACAGGTGGTGCTGGCAAAGCGGGACGGCACGCGGTTGCTTATCTGGTTGAAAAGGGACATCGGGTTCTAAACGTCGATAAGGTCGCTTTAGGCCATCCCGGTGTGGACAACCGCCTTGCAGATATTACTGATGCTGGGCAAATGTTTGATATCATGTCGAGCTATGCGGGATATGATGAATTGGAGCCGGGAACGGGTGTTCCAACTTTTGACGCCGTGGTGCATTTCGCTGCAATTCCGCGTTTGTTGATGACGTCTGACAATGAATGCTACCGTGTGAACACGCTTGGTACTTACAATGTTATAGATGCTGCCGTGAAAGCGAACGTCAAAAAGATCATCTTTGCGTCTTCTGAAACAACCTACGGTGTGTGCTTTGCTGATGGTGAGCGTAAGCCTGACTATCTGCCAATAGATGAAGAGCATCCGGTTGTGCCTGAAGACAGTTATGCCATGTCTAAAGTGGTGAACGAAGTGACCGCTAAGAGCTTTCAGCGTCGCTCAGGTTTTGATATCTATGGCATTCGGATCAATAATGTCATTGAGCCTCATGAATACGCGCAGAACTTTCCTGCATACATGGCAGACCCAAGCCTTCGCCGCCGCAATATTTTTGCCTATATCGACGCGCGCGACCTTGGGCAAATGGTTGATCGTTGTTTGGCAACTGATAATTTGGGGTATCAAATATTCAACGCTTCCAACGACGAGCACTCTGTTTCACAGAGCACTCAATCGTTGATTAAAGAGTATTACCAAGGGGTTCCTGCTGCTGAAATGGGACAGGACGAAACCTTTTATTCCAACAAGAAAGCCAAAGAACTCTTGGGCTTCAAGCCTGAACACAACTGGCGCATGTATTTAGACGCGTAAGTTATTCAGCTTTTAGCAAAGCGTATAATTCATCCTTGAGTGACATTCGTTCTTTACGCATGTTCTCTAGATTTACGTCGTCCGTTGGCTCAACGTTTGTCTCTGCCCGATGCACCGAGCGGTTTACGTTGTGGTAGCTTTCGAACAGTCTGCCAAAGTGGGCATCTGATGTTTTTAGCTCGTGAATACGGTCGTTGAATTCAGGGAATTCTTCGTGAAGTTCATGAGGTGTATTAGACATCGGCAATTCCTTTGGTTGGATGATCTGCAAAACAAATCTGCTTTGCGCCTTGCGACCAAACAGCTTTGTTTGGCCGTTATCTAAAGGCTACACCCAGCATGCTGACGACGTTTTGACCTGTGTCAAAAACGTAAGTGAACATGCAGAAATCGATAGACTGGAGTTTGTTCCCGAAGGACGGTTATGAAGTCGCTATATGCTCGGCTATTTGGTCCAAAAAGGGCTGGCCATATTTTTCCAATTTGGCTTCCCCAATACCACTGATATCAAGCATTGCGCCCAATGAATTGGGTTTAGTTCCAGCAAGTTCGACTAGGGTTTTGTCTTGGAAAATAAAATAGGCGGGGACGCCCTGTTCTTTTGCGATGGCACCGCGTTTGGTTTTTAGCACTTCGTACAAGGCCTGATCAGCTTCGTCAGTGAGAACAGGGGCTGCTGATTTCACCGCTCGGCGAAGACGTTTTGTCGTTTCCGTTTTGACGTGATGGCGCATTGGCAATGCGGTTTTCTCTTTTAAGAAAGCACGTCCTTTTTGGGTGACGAGCAATCCGCCGTGACCTTCAGCGTTTGGACCGACAAGATTGCTGGCAACCAGTTGGCGGAAGATGTTTTGCCATTCTGGTTTGCTAAGGTCTGTGCCAATTCCATATGTGGAAAGCTTGTCATGACCAAAACTGCTAATCCGCTCGTTCTCGGCGCCGTGCAGCACGTCGATGACATAGGAAACACCAAAGCGTTCTCCAGTGCGATAAACGCAAGAGATTGCTTTTTGCGCTGGGATAGATGCATCAAATGTTTCTGGCGGTTGTTCGCAAGTGTCGCAATATCCACAGGGTTCGCAACTATCATCGAAATAGTTCAACAGAACCTGACGTCGGCAAGTCGCGGTTTCGCATAGGCCAAGCAGCGCGCCAAGCTTTTGGTGTTGGATGCGTTTTTGCTCATCAGGTGCATCAGAATTTTCAATCCACTGGCGCTGTTGGGCAGCATCTTCCATGCCATAAATCATCAAAGCATTTGAAGGCAATCCGTCGCGCCCAGCACGGCCGGTTTCTTGGTAGTAGGCCTCAATGTTCTTTGGAATATTCATGTGAACAACAAAGCGGACATCTGGTTTGTCGATACCCATGCCAAAGGCGATAGTAGCGACCATGACGATCTGCTCATCTTGAAGGAATGCGCGTTGATTATCAGCGCGTACTTCACTTGAAAGACCTGCGTGGTATGGGCGTGCATTGACACCTTGCGTGCACAGCCAAGCGGCCATTTCCTCGACTTTTTTGCGCGAAATGCAGTAAACAATACCGCTGTCGCCGGGGTGTTTTTCTTGAATGAATTTCCAAACTTGGTCGCGTGCAGAATTGCGTAGCGATATGGAGTAGTGAATGTTGGGTCGATCAAAACCGCCAACAAAAGTGCGCCCGTTTTTGAGCGCTAGGCGTTCTACAATGTCTTTGCGTGTTGGTGCGTCTGCAGTTGCAGTTAAGGCAATTCGGGGAACGGTCGGAAAACGTTCTGCTAGTAGAGACAATGCTGCATAGTCAGGTCTAAAATCATGGCCCCATTGTGAAACGCAGTGGGCCTCATCGATTGCAAACAGCGCTAGTTTGCATTGACCCAGCAGATTCAAAAACTCAGGCATCATCAATCGTTCCGGAGCGACATAAAGCATGTCTAGTTCCCCGTTGCGGACTTGGGATCGAACAGCGCTGACTTCTTCGGAACTCATCGTTGAGTTGATGGCTGCAGCCTTGATGTTCATTTGTTCAAGTGCGGTGATCTGGTCATGCATCAACGCAATTAGCGGCGAAACCACGATGGCAACGCCGTCACGGCACATGGCAGGTATCTGATAACAAAGTGACTTGCCCGCGCCGGTGGGCATCAGAACAAAAGCATCGCCGCCTGAAATGACATGGTCGATGATTTCGGCTTGCTGGCCTCTGAATTCGTCGTAACCGTAGAATTCATGCAGGATCGATAGTGGTGTCGCTTTTGTCATAGACCGTCAATTGAAATGCAAAGAAGATGGAACTGGTTTTATGCTTTTACGTAAAAGCTGCGTTGAAACCTAATCAATAATGTCCAGTTCCATATCTTTAAGTCTTTTCACTTCATCGCGAATACGTGCTGCCTCTTCAAACTCGAGGTTTGTAGCTGCGTCGCGCATTTTGCCTTCAAGATCTTTGATAGTTGCTGCAAGGTTGTCGCCCACATGAACCTCACCCTTTGAGAACTGATCTTTACCCGTGCCGATGGTGACGCGGTCACCCTCGTAAACGGACTCCATGATGTTCTTGATGTCGGATTTGATCGACTGCGGCGTGATGCCATGCTTGAGGTTATATTCCTCTTGTTTCTCGCGACGACGATTGGTTTCTGCCATCGCACGATCCATCGAACCTGTGACTTTATCTGCGTATAAAATTACGCGGCCCTCGGCGTTACGCGCCGCGCGTCCAATGGTCTGAACTAATGAAGTTTCAGAGCGCAAGAAGCCTTCTTTGTCCGCATCTAGAATGGCAACGAGAGCGCATTCTGGAATATCCAACCCTTCGCGAAGCAAGTTGATACCGACAAGCACATCAAATGCACCAAGACGTAGGTCGCGGATAATCTCAATCCGTTCAACAGTGTCCGTATCAGAGTGCATATATCGCACTTTGATACCTTGTTCGTGCATATACTCGGTGAGGTCTTCTGACATCTTTTTCGTCAAGGTCGTGACCAACGTCCGGTAGCCCTGTTTAGCAACCTTCTTGATTTCGTCGATGACGTCGTCAACTTGATTTGTCGCTGGGCGAATTTCAACTGGCGGGTCGATCAATCCAGTTGGGCGAATGATCTGTTCAGCGAACACGCCGCCGGTTTGGTCCATTTCCCATTGGCCTGGTGTTGCCGAAACATAAACCGATTGCGGACGCATTGAGTTCCACTCTTCAAAGCGCAACGGACGGTTGTCCATAGCTGAAGGCAGGCGGAAACCATATTCAGCCAACGTTGCCTTACGGCGGAAGTCACCGCGATACATAGCGCCGAGTTGACCCACGGTTACGTGGCTCTCGTCGACGAAAACTAGCGCGTTGTCTGGTAAGTACTCGAACAATGTTGGGGGTGGTTCTCCCGGCTGACGGCCAGTGAGGTAACGTGAGTAGTTTTCGATGCCGGCACAAGACCCAGTGGCCTCCATCATTTCTAGATCAAACAACGTGCGTTGCTCTAGGCGCTGTGCTTCAAGGAAACGACCCATGCCGTTTAGTTCTTGTAAGCGCGCTTGCAGTTCCGCTTTGATAAATTTGAATGCTTGGTTCAGCGTAGGGCGAGGTGTCACATAGTGTGAGTTCGCATAGAGTCTGATGTTTTTCAGGTTCGCAGCCGTTTTACCGGTAAGCGGATCAAACTCAACAATGCTCTCAATCTCTTCGCCCCAAAGGGTGACGCGCCAAGCTGCGCTGTCATAGTGAGCGGGAAAAATTTCAATTGTATCGCCACGAACACGGAATGTGCCGCGTGTGAAACTGGCTTCATTTCGCTTGTATTGCAGCGCCACCATATTGGCGAGGAATTCGCGCTGATTGATCTTTTGACCTTCTTCAAGGTCAACGATCATCGCGGTGTAGCCTTCCACCGATCCGATACCGTAAATGCATGAAACCGAAGCAATGATAATCACATCATCGCGTTCCAGAACAGCACGCGTTGCAGAGTGACGCATCCTATCGATCTGGTCATTGATCGTGGATTCTTTTTCAATGAATGTATCGGTGCGCGGTACGTATGCCTCTGGCTGATAGTAGTCGTAGAACGAAACGAAATACTCAACCGCGTTGTTAGGGAAGAAGCTTTTGAATTCGCCATACAGTTGGGCTGCTAGGGTCTTATTTGGCGCCAATACAAGGGCCGGGCGCTGGGTATCTGCAATCAATGATGCAACTGTGAAGGTTTTACCTGAGCCGGTTACGCCAAGTAATACCTGGTCAGTTTCACCATTGTTGATGCCTTCTTTGAGTTCTGCAATAGCAGTTGGTTGATCACCTTGCGGAGTGAAGTCAGTAGCGAGATCGAACTTGATGCCGCCTTCGGCCTTTGCAGGTCGAGACGGGCGGTGCGGTTTCCACGCATCAACGCCTTCAACTTCTTCTCGTCCATATTGGATTAGATTTTCTAACGCTTTGACTGTTTCAGAGACGCCTGATTTTGCTTCAATCGGTTTGCTCGGTGAAACAAACCCAGACTGCGGTGCTTCCGCAAAACCGTCCAAGTTTTCGGGCCGTTCAACAGCATTGGCCTTAGATTTAGGGGACTTCTTCGACATACCTGTGGGGGTGTCGGGGTTTGAAGTCTTGGTGGTGCGGCGTTTAGCTTCGGCCGCTTCTGCGCGGTCTAACGCACGTGCATTGCGTAGCCGATGTTGAGGCAACGGCTTAGATGCTTCAATGTCCTCAGCCTTTTCAATCTCACCGATGAAATCATCAATTGAAAAATCAGGTTTGCTGGGGCGCTCAGGCTTTTGCTCGTCACCGCTCATCTTGAAGTTCCTATAGATCGAAAAGACATTTTAGCTGGCTAGCCATTGGGCCGTGCCGCGTTGAGTCAATATAGGAAATATTGGTGCGAACGTAAAGGGAACATTTCTTATTGTCAGACGTTAATTATCACATTACCTTGAACAGACTCAGTTGAAGCAGGTGACCCGTGCACCAGAATTTTCTCAACAGGATTTCGACATACTCTCGCATTGTTTTTCAGAAGGTTTTCATGACGGATTCAAATCAATCGACTAGTGGCCCTGACACTGGAGCTGAACCAGCCCCAGATCATTCGGCGCGCAATAGGCTCGTTATTGGCCTGTTGTTGGTTTCAACATTTGTGGTGTTCCTCAACGAAACGATTATGACTGTGGCGCTGCCACGCCTCATGATCGCGCTAGACGTTGATGCGAGCGCTGTTCAATGGCTCACGACGGCCTTTTTGCTGACCATGGCGGTGGTGATCCCCGTAACTGGCTTCTTAATCCAGAGGATGAACACTCGGCCAATCTACATCATGGCCATGAGCATTTTTACCGTTGGCACATTCATTTGTGCGGTATCGCCCGGTCTAGAGTTGTTGATCTTTGGGCGCGTCATTCAAGCTGTTGGCACTGCGATTATGATGCCACTTTTGATGACAACAGTCATGACATTGGTGCCGCCGGAATCACGCGGCAAAACAATGGGAAACATCTCAATTGTGATTTCCGTTGCTCCGGCTATCGGTCCGACGATTTCGGGTTTCGTTCTCAACTATATGGAGTGGCGCTGGTTGTTCATTCTAGTGCTGCCAATAGCTTTATTGGCAATGGCCGTCGGTTCTCGCTGGATGAAAAACGTAACTGAACCTCGTTATGCGCCGCTGGACTTTTTGTCTGTTGTTCTTTCAGCGATTGCCTTTGGCGGTGTAGTGTATGGTCTTTCAAGTTTGGGTGGAGAAGGGACTGCGAAGATTGCTGGCATGCCGGCTTGGGTGACACTAGTGATCGGTGCAGCTGTCATGGTGATCTTCATTCTAAGACAGTTCACACTACAGAAGAAAGACGCTGCGCTTTTAGATTTTAGAACTTTCCAATCCGGGAATTACGCAATCTGCTTGACGATGTTGGCTATTTCAATGATGACCCTATTGGGCACCATCATACTGCTGCCGATTTACACCCAAAATGTGCTGGGTATCGACGCCTTGCAAACTGGTTTGCTGCTGATGCCAGGCGGCTTGATAATGGGTCTGCTGGCACCGTCGGTTGGCCGCATGTACGACAAAATCGGCGCACGCCGATTGGTCATTCCGGGCACAATTCTGGTGTCTGGCGTATTGTGGGCTTTGACCACAGTGGGCGAAGATACAAGTATCTGGAATATTTTGATTGGCCACATGATCTTAAGTGTTGGCCTAGCGCTAATATTTACGCCGTTGTTTACAGCTGGACTGGGTGCTGTGCCTCCAATGCTCTACTCTCATGGTAGTGCAATGCTGGGTAGTATTCAGCAGGTCGCTGGCGCGGCTGGCGTTGCATTGTTTGTGGCCGTAATGTCTATCCAAACACGCATGGCTGAAGAGGCTGGAATGAGTGCAACTGCTGCACTAACAAGCGGCATTCGCTTAGCTTTTGTTTGCGGGGCGTGTATTTTTCTTGTTGCGGTTGTGCTGGCATTCTTCGTGCGACGACCACCAGCCCCTGAGGCTCCCGCATCCGCATAGCATTGGATCAAGATTGAACATAATTGTAGGGCCCGTTGTCGGGCCCTTTTCTTTGGCTACTTATGATCTTGGTTGGTTGGATATGCCGTGGAAAATGAACTCAATCATAGCGTCGATTTCTCCCAAATCGTCGGCTGGTGTACCTTGTAGAAATGTACGTTGCATATAGTAGCCTGCAAGAAGCGATGCGAAGTATCGAATGGTTCTGTGGCTGTCGACTTTTATGATTTGGCCAGACTGTTCGAAGTGTTTGAAGGCCTTGGTCAAAACCTCTCCGAGAACATTATGCATTGAAGAGCTGACGAGTGCTCGAAGTTCGGCATTCACGGGCATTTCATGAACGAGGATCAAAATGAAAGGCTTGTATTTATCTGCAAATGTCAGCCGGCTAATCATAATTGAGCGTAAAAAGGCGCGAAAATCGCTGTTTGATTGTTCCAACAACTCGGCTGCTTCGTTTGCAGCAGCTGGTGCAAGCAGGATCTTCAAAACCGGAGATGCTATGCGCAGCAAAAGTTCTTGTTTGGTTTTGAAGTGTCGAAAGATAGTTGCCTCGGCGACATCAGCGCGCTGTGCTATTGAACGCGTCGACGTGGCAGCGAAGCCGCTTTCTGCAAAACATTGGATTGCAGAAGCGACAAGCTGACGTTTCTTAGGCGGCATGGAGTTTTCCTCCAATGCCATGGCCTCAAGAGTTGCCTCTATTGCGAAGTTTTGGCTTTTATCCATTTTTTATGGTCTTTGAATCAGTGCCTTAGTCCATATCAATGTTAAGCCGATTATGGCTGCAGCGGCTAGCCATAATAATGGTAGGTCGAAAGCAGCGCCGTGAATCACACCGCGGAAGGCAGCTCCGATTTCATCAAACGGAACAGTGTTTCCCACAGACTGAAGCCAAGTAGGTGCCGCACCAAGCGGAGAGAGGGCTCCGCCAATTGCGCCTTGGTAGAAGACGAACGGTAATACCAGAACTGCTGCAAATGGTCCCAAAAGTGCAAAGATGCCACCGAACAGCCAAGTTAGGCACAAAGCTGCCACCCACATGGTTAGCCAAACGGCGAAGATGCTCGCCCATTGCGCAGATGTCGCTGCGATAACTAGGCTAAGCACCAACGATGCTACGCCAATGCTGCCGATTGGAAGGATGGTTCGCAATACAGCTCGTTGTTTCGGGGAACCAAAATCTTTGCTTGCAAAGAACAACAAGATTGCGCCAACAAATGCGGCCAGCCATGCAACGTTAGTCATAACGACTGGAGCAACCATCATGGCAGTGTTTTCAGCCTTATGCAAAGTGGTGACTTTGGTTGTCACTGGAAATCCATCTGTAGGCAGCTTGCCCTTTGCAAATGCTAAGCGAAGGTTGGCAACACCCGCTGACATGGCCATTTGAATCATTGTTGGTAACTGTGCGGCCACTTGGGTTTCGGACACGGTGAGGTGCTGAGCGTTCAAGACTTCAATCTCAAAGTTCTCTTCGCCCATTGCGTTTTTTGTGAAATCTTGAGGGAACAAGATTGCGGCGGCAATTCGCCCTTCTTCTAGCGCTATATGCGCATCTTCAGGTGTTTCAATTTCAGTGATTGTAAATGGAAGGTTCTGTCCCACACCTTCTAGAACTTTTGAGGCAAAATTGATGGGTGGGAATATAATGCCCGTATCCTGATTTACGATGCCTAGGTTGAATGATTTAGCCGCACGAACTGGATCGGGCGCTGCGGTCAAAGTAAAAAACGAAAAGATGAGCATAATAACTGTTGGGACAATGATGGCAGGCAGTGATGAAGGGAGGCTTGTAAACGATTTGAATAAGGTCGACATTGGAAACTCCATGTTCTATAAGTGAGTACTTACTCACACATTTGAAATTTGTCAAATTTCTAGAGTTTGGCCGGAGCGTGAGGCGAAAAATGTGGCTTAGATACAAAAAAATCCTGCTCGAGCCGGGCAGGATTGGTATGAATCTTTATCTAGGTGGAAAGTTGAGGACCCGCGGTGCGGGCCCTCAAGAAGTATCAAAGGAAACCTTGAACAACGATCATGATGATCACGCTGACAGCGATATAGCCAGCATCAACAACACGCGCGTATTGTGATTTTCCTGAGAATGAATTGCCAGACCACTGAAGCAAGATATAGCCGACTGCGATCAATACAGTTGTGATCAACAGGTTGCTGGCTGCCATAAGTGCAACGACCCACGCCAAAACGAACAAGCCAAGAATTTGTGAGACCATAGCGCCAACTGGCATTGCTGAAGCATTGCCTAATTCAACACCACTGCCTTCAGCCCATTTTTTGCCGAAAAGCTTTTCAGAATACCAAAGCCATCCAACCAAGAATGACACCACTGCGCCGACGATAATCGCCAACCAGCTTACATTTGCTGTGATTTCTTCCATTTTAGTCCCCATTTGAAGAAAGGGCAGTTACCCAAATCTACTTGCTGATGCCCTCCTATCAGCATTGCAATCTTTGCATGGGGTGCGACATTTTGGCAAGTATTTGTTAACTAATGCAATTGTGCGTCTACTTCTGTCCAAACGCCTAGTCGTCGACTGAACGTAGGAACCGAGCCGGATTACCAGCAACAATGGTGCGTGGTTCAACGTCTTTTGTCACGACTGAGCTTGCCGCAACCACAGCGCCTTCGCCAATCGTCACACCGGGCATAATTGTGGCGCCTGCACCGATCCACACATAGTCTCCTACAGTGATCGGATAGGCTAGGTTTACAACACGAAATGGCAATTCATCGCCTTCTTCGGCAGGTTGAAACCGATCTTCGGGACGCACCGGATGTGTGTCGGTGATAAATTGAACATTGGGTCCCACAGCAACATAGTCGCCAAGTGTGATCATGTTCGCATCTAAGAACGTTGCGCCGACATTCACGAACGACCATTTGCCAAGTTTGACGTGCTTTCCATATTGAATTTTGAAGGGTGACAGAACAACACCAGGTCCGCTGCCTTCGGCAAACAAATCGCCACAGGCTTCTGCACGACCTTGAAAATCATCGTTAGAGATCGCTTCATATCTTGCTTTGGCGGCAGTAGCATTTGTCTTGAGTTCGAACAAATATGGGTCGCCGCCACTATGTGGTTTGCCAGCCATCATGTCTTCGTAGTTCTTGTTGGTCATGTCCGCCCCTAACTATTTCATGTGCGAAGAATATGCGTGCTGAGCCTTAGTTGTCCATGATGGAAATGGTGCAGGAGTGCCAATACTGAAGGATAAAGCCTTTTACATTTCGCGAAAATCTCGGCTAGCATGTTGGCTATGTCCGTCACTCGAATTCGAAGGTACACCCAATGCCCATTCCAAATAGATATGCCGAATTGCACAAAGAGATAACTGAGTGGCGTCACGATTTTCATAGGCACCCTGAACTCCTATTTGAAGTGCATCGAACTGCTGCGAGGGTGGCTGAGCTTTTGCGGGAATTTGGATGTGACGAGGTAGTTGAAGGTATCGGAAAAACCGGTGTGGTTGGCGTCATCAAGGGGCGTGAAACGTCCAGCGGTAAGGTCGTTGGGCTTCGCGCAGATATGGATGCATTGCCAATCACCGAGGTCACCGGCGCGGAATATGCATCGACTGTTCCCGGCGTGATGCATGCATGTGGCCACGATGGTCATACGTCTATGTTGTTGGGCGCAGCTAAATATCTCACCGAAACGCGCAAGTTCAATGGAACTGCTGTTGTTGTGTTTCAACCTGCTGAAGAAGGGGGCGGCGGCGGTCGAGAAATGTGTCGTGATGGCCTTATGGATCGGTTCGGCATTCAAGAGATTTATGGGATGCACAATACGCCAGGGTTGCCAGTAGGCGAATTTGCAATTCGACCGGGCCCAATCATGGCGTCTGCCGACGAGTTTGATATTGAGGTGACCGGGAAAGGCGGGCATGCGGCAGAACCGCATGATACAATCGATGCAACGTTGGTCGCCGCGCAAATCCTGTTGTCTTTGCAAACTATTGTGTCGCGAAACGTGAACCCGTTACATCGGATAGTCGTAACAATTGGCACCTTTGTCAGCGATAGTTCCGCAAGCAATATCATCGCCAATAGTGTGAAGATGGAAGGGACCATCCGCACACTTGACCCAGAAAGTCGTCGATTTGCGCAAGATCGTGTTCGAGAAATCGCACAGGGAACAGCTCAGGCTTTGGGTGCCAAAGCCGAAGTTGTCGTTCAAGAAGGCTATCCAACCACCGTTAACACGCCAGAGCACACCCGGTACGCCGCTGATGTCGCAAGGGACATATCCGGAAAAGTGGATGACAATATCGACCCGATAATGCCCACTGAAGACTTTAGTTACATGCTGGAGGAGCGTCCGGGGGCGTATATTTTCTTGGGAAATGGAGATACTCAAGCTTGTCATCATCCGGCTTTTGACTTTGACGATGAAGCAATTCCGTTTGGTTCTGGTTGGTATTCAGGAATGATTGAAGCACGTTTGCCGATTTCGGAGTGAATGTTGCAGTTAGCACTTGCTGGTTTTGCGGCATTGATTCATGTTTAGGCTTCAAAATTTGAACATGAATCAGAAGGATTCTCCCTATGGCGCTAGATAACTGGATCGCATTTACATTTGCGAGCATTTTATTGACATTGATCCCTGGACCAAGTGTCCTGTTGGTAATTAGTCAGGCGCTCACTAAAGGGAAGAATGCAGCGATCATGTGCATATTGGGCGACATGATCGGGACAGTTGTGTTGATCGTCTTGTCACTACTGGGAGTGGGGGCTCTACTCGCGACTTCTGCTGTACTGTTCCAAATCGTAAAGTGGGCTGGAATTTTCTATCTAGCCTACCTTGGAATTAGCCAATTAATCGGCGCTGGAAAACAAGTAGAAAAAAATTCGGATGCTGAGAGCAGTGCTCAATCGTCGTGGAGGAGTTTTTGGGCCGGTTCAATCACAGCAGTGTTAAACCCAAAGGCCATCATTTTTTACATGGCGTTTCTTACACAATTCATCGATGTAAACGGCAATTTTATCCTTCAAATGGGCATCCTGACACTTACCTCAGTGATTGTAGTTGCTGTGCTTTTGACCGGATATGCCATTGTTGCGGCGCGCGCGCAGAAAAGCTTTCAAAGTCGAAAAGCCCAAAAGGCGATCGGCTATACTGGTGGCGGATTGATGTTGGGCGGAAGTGCTCTTATGGCAGCGACGAGATAAATGTCGTTTGAAGAAACGTAAAGGTCAACTGTTCCTAAACTTCGGGCGCAATATGACACCGCCCCGACCATGGGGTCGAGGCGGTTTGGAGGTCAATCGTTAGTTCCAAAAGCTTAGTATTTGTAGGCCACGTATGATGAAATCTCATTGTTCATTTTGCGGCCTAGTTTTGGCACAGAGCGGTCAATTGTGCGGCAAATGCCATTGAAGTTCTTGTGCTTGCACACTTTAACCGCTGCATTGCCGATCACTTTGATCGAAGAAATCTTGTCGTTCCAGTTGGCTGACAATAATCTGTCGCGATCACCTGGTGTTACACAGGCTTTTTTGCCAGTGAAGTTTTTACCCTTGTAGAAACAAACGCGGGCTTTCTTCTTCTTGTGTTTCGGCTGTTGAATAATTTGGCCATCGGATGAAAAACCAAATGTGAATGTTGAGCCGCCTGATCCGAAATTGAAGCCAAGGGTCACAGAAGGTTCAGAAGATGAACTTGAGCTGTGATATGTTGTCTTTGGCTTCTTTTTGCCCACTTTCTTAAGATATTTGGCTGCAACCCAGCCATCGGGACCTGAATGGTCGACATAACACCACTTGCCGGAGTTGGTACACTTTTTGACGGCTACTTTTTCACCTGTGTAAAGCGCATCTACAACATCGTACCCAGTGCCTGGGCCAGAACGTATGTTCAAAGCTGTGGTTGATTTCGCCGTGAATGCAAACGCGGATGATGCCGAGATTGCAACGCCTAGAGTTGCGAATGTTACTGTCTTAGTTAGTTTGCGAATGTCCATTTCAGATCTCCCATCTAGAAATATTGGCTCGTTCCTTGATGCCAATTAACCAAATGGTTGCTGAATGGTTACTGAATGGGTTCGTTCAGTTTCAGTTCATCTATCTGAACAACGTAAAAACGTGAATTAAATTAATGCTTTAGATTGAAAACGATTATTGAAACAGCCTAATTCTTGATCGGTTTAGGCTGTCCACTCTCGTCTAATGACACATAAACGTAGCTGCCATCAGTGACTTTAACCCGCTCCGACAGGCGATTCCGACGTGCCCAGGCTTCAATGTAGACAGAGATAGAGGTGGTGCCGACACGTTCGATTGAACAATAGACACAAAGTACGTCACCGATTTTCACTGGAGCAATGAATGTCATAGCTTCAACTGCCACGGTTACAACGCGACTGCGTGTTCGCTCTGACGCTGCGATGCCGCCAGCAATATCCATTTGCGAAAGAACCCAGCCGCCAAAAATATCGCCTGACGGGTTGGTATCCGCAGGCATAGCCACCGTTCGTATGGTGAGATCGCCTTTTGGTGCTGGAAGATCTGTCATGTTCTAACCTATCGCTGAAATGCTAGAGAGATCGTTGTCATCTTCATCGTCGACATTAGGGGCGGCTTTTTGAGACTTAATGTCTACAACTGCGGAAGGGCGCATGTGCTCTTCCCAGTGTTTGCGACAAAGTGAGACATACACTTCCTTACCAATGCTAACTTGGCTGCCTTCGCGCAACGCTTGGCCGTTTTCATCCATACGAACAACCATGGTTGCTTTGGAGCCGCATTCGCAAATTGTACGAATTTCACGAAGTATGTCCGCGATTGCAAGAAGTTCGCGAGAACCTTCAAAGAGTTTGCCTTGAAAGTCTGTGCGAAGACCGAAGCACATTACCGGAATGCGCAAATGATCAGCGACCCGCGCGAGTTGCCAGACCTGATCAGAGGTTAGGAATTGGGCCTCATCCACGAAGATGCAATTGATCTTTTCCTGTGCGTTCCGTTTTTCGACATCGGCGAGAAGGTTCAGTTCTCGGTCATAAAGGTTTGCATCAACGTCAAGGCCGATGCGTGATGAGATTTTGCCGACGCCGCCTTCAGCATAAAGGGATGAAGTGTAAAGGCAGGCGTTCATACCGCGTTCTTTGTAATTGTGCGCAGCTTGTAGCAGGATTGTTGATTTGCCTGCATTCATTGCTGCATAGGAGAAATAAAGTTTCGCCATTGATCGCGCCCCAGAAGAATCGAAAACTTGAAAATACTCTAAAGCAAAACAGCACCTGAATTGAAGGTCTGGGTTTCAAGTGAAACAAGATGCCCCCAAGATAGTCAGGTATCTATTGATGTCAGTTTGAATTTTCCAACAAAAAAGGGCCGCTGGCGAAGCGGCCCAAAACGTACCAAAGTTAGGGGTGAGGCACGTTTTAGAACTCTATGGGGTAGAGTTCTAAGTAGCCAAGCTGCGGGGCATTGCGGCTTGGCTGACCCTAACTTGAAACTGGAGCTTGGCAGCTCGGTGTCAGATTTGTGACGATTTGGTGACTATCCACAGGGTGTGCAAATGCAAAATGGCGACAAACTTATAACGACTGTCGAAATCACGAGTTGCCGTTCGACCCTATTGTAAGGGTGCTCAGTTTTGGGCATGTTCTTTATGAATTAGGGAGTGGATTATGATCGGCGCAGAATTTCGCGATTTCTTGAGTGAGCTAAGAGATAACAACAACAAAACTTGGTTTGAGGAGAATAAACCGCGCTATCAAGAGGTCGTCGTTACTCCCCTCATGGAACTTGTCGGCACCCTAGAAGGGCCGCTAGCAGACCTAACTCCTGCTTTGCGTGCAGAGCCCAAAGTGAACGGTTCATTTCGACGTATATATAGAGACGTTCGGTTTTCTAAAGACAAAACGCCATATAACACCCATGTGCATTTGGTGTTCTGGGCCGGCAATCATCCGAACAGATCACCAGGGGTTCATGTGGCTTTTCATCCTGATGGCTTTGGCTTTGGAGCGGGGCATTGGGCGCTGGATAATGAACAATTAGATCGTATGCGTCAGCAGATCATGTCGGATGGTGGTGACGCAATATCCACTGCTGTGGATGCTGTTGCACCACATGGCGTCGTGCCAACAAAAGCCGCACTCGCAAGAGTGCCACGTGGCTTTGACAAGGATGCTGAAGGTGCTGAATGGCTTAAGCACAAGGGCTTGGTCGTTCGCAATGAACTAGTTCCTTTCACCAAAGAACTTGAAACCTTGGACGGCGCCACCCAATTGATAACTGGGATATGCAAAAAAATGTCCCCGGTTAATATGTACCTGATGGAACATGTGTGGTCATAGTTCATCGCAAGATTGGTGCGATCACATTGGTGCCATCATTTGCCCCTAGCAAGATGTAGCGGGCGGTTATGATATATTTGGAGAGATTATGAGAAAGCTTGCTAAAATTTCGAGCGTTCTAGCTTTAGCGCTAACTATGGGCGCGCCAGCAATGGCACAGACATTGAGCCCTGAGGGGCTTTGGGAACCGGGTAACAAAGAATCTCGCTATCAGATTTCCTACTGTGGAAATGGCCGCGATCTTTGTGGGCTTGTTGCATGGATCGATCCAGCACATCAAACCGCGGATAACAAGAAGCTGTTGAACACTTACTTGTTCTCAGAAATTCCAATGCGTGGACGCGACACATGGCGCGGCAATATCCACTTCGCTGGCCGGAACATCAACGGTAAAGTGAAGCAGCTTTCAGCGACGAAAATGTCTGTTGAAGCATGTCTGTTGTTCTGGTGTGAAAAAGTTACACTGACACGCGTTGCAGACAAATAATCATTGAACCGCTTTACGACGGCGGGTCCGATCGAAAAAGACCGGACCTGCTTCAGCCAATACGATAGCTGAGAAAATGCAGATTACGCCCAAATAACCAACTGGGCTCAATCGTTCCCCTAAAATGATCGCAGCACCCAAAGCCGCAAACAAGCTTTCCATCGACAGGATCAGAGATGCATTTGCTGTGGGTACATGTTGTTGGCTGACAGTATGAAGCGTAAAACCGATCGCCGTCGACAAAACACCGGTGTAAGCAATCTCAACCCAGCTAAGTTTTAGTGCATCGAGCGTAATCGTTTCCGTGCCGATTGCACCGACTGCACACGCAGTGCCTCCAACCAGAAATATTATTGCTGAAACAGTAATCGGGCGACGTGTTTCGATGGCCGTTGAGCCGAGCATGAATACGTAGAGTCCCCAGAAAAATGAACTTCCAAGAACCCACCAATCGCCAATGACGAAGTTTTCAATTCTGCCGCCGCTCAAAAGGTAAAGGCCCAGAAATGCCAAAGCAGAGGCAAACCAGACCATCCAATGAAGTTTTGTTTTGCTGATGACCAGCAATAGTACAGGAACGACAAAAACATAAAACCCGGTCAAGAATCCGGTGTTGGTAACGGATGCTGTGAGCAGACCGACCTGTTGCAGCCATGAACCAAAGAAAAAGGCCACGATCAGCGTGCTAATCATCCAAAAGCTTTTACGTGAAAACTTTTTGTTGACCCGCTTAGTTTCCCAGATGGCCAAAGGCAAAATGAGGATACCGCCAATCAAATAACGCGCAGCTAAAAACGTGAAGGGCTCGAGATGCCCCATAGCGGATTTTTGCGCAATAAAAGCTGTTCCCCAAATCAATGTGGAAACAATCAACAATGCAGTCGCGGTTGCACGTGTCATGGGCGTCGACTTTCAAATCAAACGGGCTCTGGCCCACTTGAGGCGTCGCCGATATTTTAAAGAACTTGATCGAGCGCTTTGATGAGCTGCTCAATCTCAGCTTGGCTGGTATAATGCACGAATGACATACGTAGAACGCCGTGGTCAAGTCCAAGATTTAGAGCGTCACAAAGACGATATGCATAGAAGTGACCTCCGGCTGCCATGATCTTGTGATCGGCAAGCGCTTTAGCCAGTTCCTGTCCAGGTTTTTCGCAATGGATAGCAACTGTTGGAACACGTTCTGCAGCGGTTGATGGACCAATAATTCGGACATCATTTCTGCCGCGCAGATACTCGAGTAGTGGTTCAATTAGCGCGATTTCTTGGGCACGAACAACTTCTGACGTTGCTCGATATGGATCATCGGAGTCTTGCGTGCCTGCGATTTCGGCTAATGCGTCGTAATAATCAACAATGCCGTTACACGCCGCAATTTGGGCGTGATCAGGACCAGCTGGAACTAGACGTTTACGAAGAATGCCTTCGTTGAAAAAGTGACCTTGGTTTGGCAGCATATTTACCAGCTCAGGGTCAATCACCATTACCCCTTGGTGCGGGCCAAAGGTTTTGTATGTGGAGAACAAATAGATGTCTGCGCCCAGATCTGTGATGTCGGGTACAAAGTGCGGTGCATAAGCCACGCCGTCGACAACGGTGATCGCACCAACGCCGTGGGCCATCTCGTTGATCTGTTTGGCTGGATTAATGTGGCCAACAACATTTGAGCAATGTGGGAAGGCAACAAGTTTCACTTTTTCGTCTAGCAGTTCAGCGAGTTGATCAAGTTCAAGTTCCGCGCTGTCTTTGTTGACTTTCCATTCGCGGATCTCAACGCCCTGTTTTGCCAGCTTGCGAAAAGCACCTGTGTTGGCTTCGTGATCTTGGTCGGTGACGACGATGGCGTCGTCTTTGCCGAACATTTCGGCGAATGCATGACCCAATGTATATGTGTTCGCGGTAGTTGAAGGGCCAATGTGAATAGCATCCACGTCGACATTGAGAGCTTTGGCTAAACGGGCGTGTGCCTGATCCATGACCGATCCGGCGTCTTGAGATGCTGGATAAG
>Ga0315336_1003235_pt1 | contig 22303 bp, 14 predicted proteins | sample ASW5metaG_FD_204512 | JGI IMG/M metagenome (GOLD analysis project Ga0315336, IMG submission 204512) | Ammonia-oxidizing marine archaeal communities from Monterey Bay, California, United States - ASW #5 | ecosystem: Environmental > Aquatic > Marine > Intertidal zone | place: USA: California... | reverse complement strand
GCAATGGAAGACGATCTCAATGGCGAGATGGGTGTTGACGATGTTGAACTCGATGGCAATGTGCTCTCATTTAACATTACCGTTGACGCCATTAGCCCGGACCCGCTCCCAGTGGAAGTGACGTTTGACGGCGATTCGTTTGAAGGCGTGCTCGACGGTGGTGATGTCGGTGAGATTCCGTTGACCGGAACGAAGACCGGTGGTGGTGATGTTGACGCGCAAATCATGGCGGCGTTGGAGAATTTTAAAGCCGGTATGGAAGATCAAGAGACGGACAAGATTGCGTTAGCGTTGTCCGATGATTTCGATCATTATGAATTTGGCGACAAAGAAACGATGATTACGTTTTTGTCCGATACGTTCTCAGGCGGCGATTTGGACGGCACTGAAATCGACTTGAGCGGTATCGAAATTGAAGTCGATGGCGATGAAGCCACCGCATATCCGGCCGAATTGATGGCGTCGTTTGGCACGCTCACGATCGAATTCTCCTTTCAGAAGGAAGATGATGATGCATGGCGCGTGACAACGATTGAGGTGGAAGGCCTATAGCGAGCGGTTCGCCTATTTTTCGAGATTCGAGCGCACCGGTCTTCGCCCTTTCGGGCGGAGGCCGGTCGCGATTGCGTTGGTGTGCGTGAGGAGTGAGTCCGTATCTGCGTCCAAGCGCCTACGGTATGTGACGCACCTGTAGATTCCCGGCGAAAATGATTATAGGCGCGCGACCGCATTCCCGTTAGAAGCGGGAGCGACCTAGTGCCTGATTGTAACGGGAGCTGAGTCTCCGTATACCATGGGGGGATGAGCGAGTACGCTGATCGCATGTCCGGAACCATCCGCCGCTGGCGGCAGTTCCTCCGCTATGACGTCTGGCGTATTGGCCGTCTTGGCGAGGAGGCCCCGGACGGATTCATCATCAAGCATTTACGCGTTGCGATTTTACTGGTCCAAAATTTTATCCAGGACAAATTGCTGCTTCGTGCCGCGGCACTTACTTTCGTTTCCCTGTTGTCGATTGTTCCGGTATTGGCGCTCATGTATTACGCGATTATGACGTTCGATCTCGGCGAGGGCATTTACGATGTCGTGACGTCGAATCTTGAGTGGGCGGAGGATACCGAAGCCGGCGGTGATGAGGGACAATCGGCTGAACCAGCGGTTGATCAGGATGAATTGCTCTGGCGCAATTTCTTGTCGATGGTCTTCCGGGGGTTTGTGGAAGATGGGGATGAAACCGGCGATTCGGATCGGGTAGCCCCTGTAGAGGAATTGGCAAAGATCGCTGAAGGAATGGATGACGGCGGTGCCGAGGGGGGTGAAAGCCGGGGCGCGCTTGGGCTCGCGGGCGGCGCGTTTGTTCTGGTTGCAGTGATCGGTCTAATTCGAAATATCGAATCGTCGTTCAATTCAATTTGGGGGCTGAAGTCCACGCGATCGTGGTACCGCATGTTTAGCGATTATCTCGTCGTCATTATCATGCTGCCACTCTTCGTTGGTTTTGCGTTGACCGTCACAACTTTGTTGGAGAGCCAACAAATGCACGACGCGCTTCAAGGGTTCGCCTTTGCCCTGCGCGGGGTGCAATATGTGTTGATTTGGTTCGCGTTTACGGCTTTGTATTTTATTGTGCCGAATACGCGCGTGCGGGTTCGTTACGCTTTGTTTAGCGGTGTGGTCGCTGGAACGTTGTGGTGCATTATGTCGTATGTGTACGTGAATTTGCAGATCGGTTCGAGCCGGTTTGATGCTATCTATACGAGCTTTGCGGCGATTCCATTGTTAATCATGTGGATTTATTTGAGTTGGGTTATTTTGCTGTTGGGCGCTGAATTGACATACGCGTATCAGAATGAGAAGACATTTGCGATGGAACGTTGGGCGTCTGGAGCGAGTTACGCGTACCGCGAGGCTTTGGCCGTGCGCGCGATGATTGAAATTGCGCGCCGTTTCGATGCAGGTGAGCCGGGATTGCCTGCGACGCAATCTGCGGAGGAATGGCATGTCCCGACGCGTCTGCTGAATGAAACCTTGGATCAACTTGAAGATGCGGGGTTGGTGACGAAATGCGCAACGGACCCTTTGACTTATGTGCCGGCGCGGTCGCTCGATAGGATCAGTTCCGGTGAAGTCATTGCGGCCGTTCGGGAGGCGGGACGCGATCCATCGGATCTCCGCACGGATCCTGTGCTGCAGCCGTTGCTCGCGCACGTAGTCGGCCCGGAAAATGAGGCGTTGCGAGCACCGGTGACGGATTGGGTTCGAGAAATGCATCCGCCAAAGCCGGTCTTGCCCGCAGGCGACACGGATCACAATATCTTGCAGCTGAATGATTCCGCTGCCAATGAAGATACGAACGCATAGCATGGCGGATTCGGGACGACTGCTTGAAGGGCAGACCGCGTTTATCACTGGCGCTGGACGGGGCATTGGCCGTGCAGTCGCAGAGGCGTTTGCGGCACAGGGATGCGCAATCGCAGTGGCGGCACGAACTCGCACCGAGGTCGAAACCGTTGCGTCGAACATTCGAAATCGTGGCGGCAAGGCTGTTGCGATCAATTGCGATGTTACGAATCCGGAGCAGGTGCAGCAGTCCATCAATGAAGCACACGATGCACTTGGCGCGATCAACATCCTCGTGAACAACGCGGGTGTGGCGATATTCAAACCGTTTCATCAGTTGTCTTCAGACGAATGGCAACAGACGATGGACGTTAATCTCAACGGTGCGTTTTACTGCACGCAGGCAGTTTTGCCGGGGATGATGCAGCGTCGGTCGGGACGCATTATCAATATCTCGAGTGTCGCGGGCGTCAAACCCATCGATCAGCAAAGTGCGTACTGCGCGTCGAAGCATGCGCTCAACGCGATGAGTAAGGTGCTGGCGATGGAACTTCGTGAATTCGGCATTGCAGTACACGCAGTCTGCCCTGGCGGTGTCACGACGCGTCTCGCCGATGAGGCCATGCCGGAGCGCGACAAAGAAGATTGGATGACGCCCGAGGATATCGCGCATGCGTGTCTGTTCCTTGCATCACAGAGTGCGCGCGCGACGACGGACGAAGTGATCGTGCGTCGGTTCGGTAGCGTACCCATCGGCGGTTGACGTTGGGCGATCCGCCGAAGCACCGTAATCGGCAAGCGTTGTTGCAGGAGTTGCAACAGACTGCCACGGAACGTGTCGAAATCGAAGGTGTTGTTGATCGCATCGTTTATGAAAGTGCGGACACCGGCTTCGTTGTCGCACGGTTGAGCCGTGATGGCCAGGTGGATCTCACTACGTTCGTGGGTCCGGGTTTAGCAGTCTCGCCTGGCGAGACCGTGCGGCTGGCCGGTCGTTGGGTGGACGATGCTAAATTCGGCAGACAGCTCAAGGTTGACGGATTCGAGACGATCCAACCGTCCACGGCAGCGGCCATCGAAAAGTACTTGGGATCCGGCCTCATCGATGGCGTCGGCAAGGTCTACGCAAAACGGCTGGTTGACGCGTTCGGCGTTGATACCTTGCGTGTTATTGACGAAGAACCGCACCGGTTACGCGGAGTCGATGGCATCGGCCGTAAACGCGCGGATCAGATCCGGTCGGCTTGGGATGCGCAGAAAGCAATTCAAGCGATCATGCTTTTTCTGCAGGGGCACGGTGTCCCAGTCACGCAGGCGGTCCGGATATATAAGCAATATGGAAACAAGGCGGTCGCGGTCTTGCGGGATAACCCCTACCGGCTCGCACGCGATATTACCGGCATCGGTTTCAAGAGCGCCGACCGTATTGCCGAACAACTGGGCATCGCGCGCGATTCCGATCGCCGTGCTGCGGCTGGAGTGTTACACGTGTTGCAGGAAGCGTCGGGCGAAGGTCATGTACTGCTCCCCAAAAGTGAGTTGGTGGAGCGATCCGTGGATTTGCTCGGCGTGAATAAGGAGCGCGTCCTCGGGGTGATTAGCCCATTGGAAGAAGCGCATGACATTGTGTGCGAGGGTGAAGATGTTTACTTGCCGCAATTGCATGAATCCGAAACCGCCGTCGCGGAACTCCTCAAACGGCTCATGGGTGTTCCGCTGACCGCTGTGCCTATCAACGTTGAGAAAGCGATCGAATGGATCGAACAGCGTCAATCGTTTCCGTTGTCGAAAGAACAACGTGAAGCGGTCCGCCAGGGCGTCACCGCGAAAGTGCTTGTGATCACCGGTGGGCCTGGCACAGGTAAAACTACCGTGTTGAACGGACTGCTTGATGTGCTGGAAGCTAAGGGCGTTGACGCCGCGCTCGCCGCACCCACCGGCCGCGCGGCGAAACGCATGACGGAAGCGACGGGCCGATCGGCGCTCACCTTGCATCGCCTCCTCGAGTTCAGTCCGAAACAAGGCGGTTTTACACGCCACGAAACCAATCCGGTCGATGCGGCGTTGGTGGTTGTCGATGAAAGCTCGATGATCGATATTGCGCTTATGTATGCGTTGATGCGTGCGCTTCCGCCGCATGCGCGGCTTATCCTCGTGGGCGATGTCGATCAGTTGCCTTCCGTCGGCCCCGGCAACGTGCTGATGGATGTCTTGGCCAGCCAAGCCGTCCCGGCGGTCTGGCTTAAGACGGTTTTTCGACAAGCGGATCAAAGCGGCATCATTACGAACGCACACGCCATCAATCATGGCGAAGAACCGCGCTACAACACCGTCGATTTCTTCTTTGTCGAACGCGATGAAGGCGTTAGAGCGCGTGAAGCGATTGTGGAAATGGTGGTGAATCGAATACCGAAGAAATTTGGACTTGACCCAATGCGCGACGTGCAAGTGCTCGCCCCGATGCATCGGGGCGATGCGGGTGTTACAGCGCTGAATGAGGCATTGCAGACGGCATTGAATCCGAAGGGGAAGCCGGTGCCTCGTCGACCGTTTGGCGTGGGCGATAAAGTGATGCAGATGCGGAACGATTATGAACGTGACGTCTATAACGGCGACATTGGGATTGTCGCGTCCGTGGACGATGGCGCGAAAGAAGCGGTGGTCCGATTTGATGTCCGCGATGTGATGTATGGTTTTGATGACACCGATTCCCTTGCGCTGGCGTATGCGTCAACGGTGCATAAAGCACAGGGCAGCGAATATCCCGCCATCGTCATGGCGCTGATGCCTCAGCACTATGTAATGTTGCAACGCAATGTGTTTTATACGGCGATTACTCGCGCCCGCCAACTCGTCGTGCTGGTGGGCGATCCGAAGGCGGTCGGCATGGCTATCCGTAACACGGCCGGCGCGCGCCGGTATTCACGACTAGCTGAGCGGTTGCAAAACACTGCGAGCTAGCGTCTTGCCGTGCCATTGGTTCGATTGTTCTGTTAACGTGTGTCCATGAATCGTCAACTTGCAAAACAGTATTTTGATCGGTCTGAAGCGCTGCAGGAGGCGGGTAAGCCTGAGGAAGCGCTGGCGCTACTCAATCAATTAGACGCGGCGTTTCCGAACACCAAGAATATAGGCTTGGCGCGTGCGCGGGCGTATGCATCTATGGGGCGTGTGCCGGAGGCGGTCCGCCTCTGTGAAGAACTCATCACGTTGCATGACTCTCGGCGTGCTCGTGAACTCAAGGATCGATTGATCCTTGGCATGATCGATCCCGATGCGGCGAAACCGCCCGCAACAAAGGTGACAGGACCGGAACGAAATTGGCCGCGTAGTGCGCTTAAATGGGGTGCTGTCGTGGGATTGGTCGCTGTGATTGCTGCGTCTGTCAACCGTGTGCTCCCCGATTCGGGTGCAGTTCCTGATCGGCAGCTTGCCCGTACTACGCGCACTTCGTCTCCGGCTGAGGCTCAGCTTTCCGCGCCCGTTCTGGATCGTTCCCAAGACGCCCGGAGTACCAACCGGACTCGACGAGCGCCCGGTGCACGTACTCCTAGGAGTGCTCAACCTTTGCCCGGGCAGGTTCATCCCCCGCACACTTGGGATCTCGATATCACCGGCATTCCGAAGTGGAAGTCCGGCATATTTCGGCGCGTGCCGTGCATTGACGAGCCGGCGCGAACGATCAATGTGTATCTTCCGTTGGCATACGACGAACAGCCGGAATCCCTGTTTCCAGGTGTCGTCATTTCGTCTCCCGGTGGACCGCCGAGTTTTCTTGAATTGGAGACTTGGGCTGAACGGCAAGAAGTCATTCTCATTCATCTCAACAGCAGTCGCAATGGTCCGGGTTCGAATAACACGCAAGCGCAGGATGCTGCGTTTCGGACGATTCTTCCCTCGTTACGGGTCAATCAGGAATTGGGATTCGCTATCGGAATGAGCGGGGGTGCGATGGCGTCTTGGCTTGTTGCATCGCGGTATCCGGATAATTTCAGCGGCGTGGTGATGATGGGGCAAGGCGGATTCGAAGATAGAATGTTGGCTTCGCACATCCGCGTTGCCTATATCCGAGGCTTCCACGAACCGAATAACTGGTACATCCCTCGCGTTATCGAAAGCCTGAAGAGGAACGGAAACCAGGTGCGCGATCGGCTTGTACCCGGCAACCATGTAAAGGGCCCGGTGGAAGTTCGCGTTGCAATGTTGAATTGGATGGTCTCCGCGGCGCGCCGTGACTTAGGGATACCGCAACCGTCGCGCTAACGTTTCGCAGCGGTGCGCCGGTGTAGGATGACGATGCGCCGGGCGTGGAGGATGCACGCCATTCCCAGGCCGAAGATCATGAGTACCAGTACGCCTGGGAGATACGACAGGCCTTCCGGTTGAAACCGGCCTGGCTTCTCGGGATCGCGCATGAGCGCGACTTCAAAGGGGTGATTTGCAGTCTTTTGTAGGCCGAACCCGCCACGGTACGTCCGCGCATGAATACCATCATCAGCTTCATACCGCAACCGGTACGACCCGTCTTCATTGGGTTCTGCCGACCCCGTTACCCGTTCACCTTGCCAATCGAGACCAATGTGCAGACCAAGATCGAAATGGCGGGCCACGAAAATCGATATCGTCACGAGGGTAACCCCGGCCATGGCGAACGCGATCATGCGTCCACGAACGAGTTGATCGATCGTCGGTTCAGCTTTGTTGGAATTCATTGGGCCTCACGGGTTGTCATTTGCACGAGTGTATTCGTATTCTGACCTGAATCCAATGAGCGACTATCTCCTCGAAATGAACGGCATCGTAAAGCGTTACCCCGGCGTTTTGGCTGTGAACAATGCGCAGCTTACGTTGAAGGCTGGCGAAGTCCATTGCCTGGTCGGCGAAAACGGCGCCGGCAAATCTACGCTGATGAAAATTCTGGCGGGGGCGATTTTGCCTGACGAAGGCGAGGTTCGTCTTGCGGGCGATGTTGTGCGCATCGAGTCGCCTCAGCATGCTCAACGGCTTGGCATCAGCATGATCTATCAGGAGTTCAACCTGACGCCTTACCAAAGTGTTGCCGAGAATATTTTTCTCGGACGCGAACCGCGATACGGGCGAACGCCGATTATCGATTGGCCGCGCCTGCACGCCGATGCCTCCAACCTCTTGGACCGCATTCGCGTGAAACTCGATGTCCACAAACCGATCTACCAATGCAGCGTCGCTGAGCAACAAATGGTAGAAATTGCGAAGGCGCTGGCATTCAATGCTCGGGTCATCGTTATGGATGAACCTTCCGCTACATTGACCGACCATGAACTGGACGCGCTATTCGATCTCATTCGTAATTTGAAGGGGCAGGGGATTGGGTTGATTTACATTTCCCATCGTCTTGACGAGATCTTCGCATTGGGAGATCGCGTTACGATTATGCGCGATGGTGCGTACATCGGAACGGATGCCATTGCCGATGTCACGCGTGAGTCGATCATTAAGAAGATGGTTGGTCGCGAACTGAAAGACGAATTCCCTAAAGAGACTTTCGAACGTGGTGATGAACGCCTGCGTGTAGACGGGCTCACCCGCTTTGGCGCATTCGAGGATGTTTCATTCTCCGTGCATACGGGCGAAATTGTCGGCCTGACCGGACTGGTTGGTGCGGGCCGTACTGAAGTGGTCCGTGCGATTTTTGGTGCCGACGCTATCGACGAAGGCCAAATTTATTTGGACGAAGAGCCGGTGCGCATCGCATCGCCGCGCGAGGCGATTCGGCGTGGCATCGGCCTATTGACAGAAGATCGCAAAAACCAAGGATTGGTGCTGGGTATGTCCGTTCGCGAGAACGCAACGCTCGCCAATCTAAAAGCACTCGTCCGCGGTGGCCTTCTCCGACAGCGAGAAGAGCGGGACGTGACCTCGAAATTCGTCGATGAACTCAGAATCAAGACGCCCACCATTGATCAGGCAGTCCAGAACCTCAGCGGCGGCAACCAGCAGAAGGTGGTCCTCGCAAAATGGCTGTTCACCCATTCGAATGTGCTCATTTTCGATGAACCGACACGCGGGATTGATGTAGGCGCCAAGGTTGAGATTTACCGTTTGATGAATGACCTCGTCCGCCGTGGCGTTGCGGTGCTCATCATTTCCAGTGAGCTGCCGGAAGTGATAGGTATGTGCGACCGGATTCTTGTGATGCACGCTGGCCAAATCGCCGGTGAACTCGCGCGCGAAGACGCCACACAAGAGCGCATCATGCATCTCGCCACGGGCGAGAGCCTTTCGGTTTCGTAATTTGATACGCTAGTCCTACGGGCTGTACCGCCGCGCGGAATCGCGGCGAACCATTCACACACAAGGATTGTTGAGGCATGGATCGCAAAACCTTCAAAACAATTTGCCGGAACCGTACGCAATGTTGGGGCACGGTGATGACGGAGTACATGGATCCGCAGGTTGTTCGCGCGATTGCGCGTGCGGGATTTGATTGGATTTGGGTGGACAACGAACATGCCTATCACTCGGACGACAAACTGTACGAGGTGATACGCACCGCGGAAGATTTAGGGGTCATCACGCTCGTCCGCGTGCGGCAAAGCGACTACGCGAACATTGCACATACCTTGGACATGGCGCCGAGTGGCATCATCGTGCCGCGTGTGGAATCGCCGAAACAGATGCGTCAGATCGTTCAGGCCGCGAAGTTTCCACCGGTCGGCGGGCGCGGATTCGGCATGCGCCCATCGCTATTCGGCAAGAACGCGATGACCATGCGCGAGTGTGTAGAAGATCAACAACATAACCGGCTACTCGTCGTCCAACTCGAAACGCCAAAAGCGATCGCGAATATCGAGTCGATCGCCGACGCCGCGGACGGCCAAGTTGACGCGTTTTTCTATGGCCCGGCCGATTTTCAAATGGCCGTCGGAAAACCGGATAACCCTTTTGGTCAAGAAGTGCTCGAGGGCGCACAACGGCTCGTCGAATTTTCCAAAAAGAACAACCTATCGAACGGCCTGCCGACGACCTCTATCGAAACCGCCAAACGTTGGAAAGACACCGGCTTTAATCTACTGACGTATCTCAACGACGACCAGATTATGTCGAATGGGTTTGCCGACGGGCGTTATGCGGTGGATGCGCTTGAGTGATCTTAGAGCATTCGGTCGAGCGCTTCTTGCGCCACTTCGTGGTGCGCGAGTGGGTATTTTGCAATAGCCTCTCGAAACGCATTGCGATCGTCTTCGCTTTCAAATTCGAATCCGATGAGTACGCGGCCGACTTGCTCGCCCGTAAACACGTAGTTGAAATAGCAAATACTTGCCATCTCACGGACAGTCTTCATGAAGTCGAGCAATGCGCCTGCGCGTTCCGGGAATTCTAGTGCGATGAAGATCGGCATTCGGAACAGTTGGGAATCGTACCGAATAATTCGAAACTCCACGTCGGCTTCGGATGTGACCTCGGCGAACGAAATGCCGAGTGCGGTGACATCGCGGACGAGTTCTTCTAATTTTGGGGCAGGCGCTTCGAAACCGATAACGGGCCACGACTTGGTCTCGTCCGTTTTTCCGTGTTGAAACTCGATGATGTTGACGTTGTCAGGGACGGCACTGAGCAGGTCGACGAGGGCACCCTTTTCGCTGCTTACTTCGAAGCGGTAATACCGGCGACGATGCGCGCCGATTCCTGCGTGTCGCACGACCCACGCCAATTTTCCGAAGTCCATGTTCGATCCGCACAATACGCACAGTGCTTTCTTGCCCGCGAGCGAATCGGATTGGGTTAATAAACCGGCGAGTCCCATCGCGCCTGACGGCTCGGGGATTCGGCGGCGCGCCTCCCACATCACTTGGATGGCGGCGCAGATTTCTTCGTTGGTAACAGTAATAAATTCATCGATGAGATCCCGGCAGAGGGGATAGGTGATATCGCCTGCACGGTTAATCGCGGTGCCATCGCAGAAAACGTCGACGTAGTCGAGGGTAACGGGTTCGCCCGCTTTTACTGCGGCGGCCATACTATTCTGTCCAGCGCCTTCGACGCCGACGATTTTGATATCGGGGTAATACTCTTTGAGCCAACACGCGACACCAGCCGCCAATCCGCCGCCACCAATTTGAAGATAGGCGACATCGAATGGGCCTTTTCCGGACATTACGATTTCGTCTGCAAGTGTTCCTTGTCCTGCGATGGTGAGGAGATCGTCATACGGATGAATGAATACTTGGCCGCTGGCCGCTGCGAGCGCTTTTGCCGCTGCTGCGGCTTCGTTGTAGGTATCGCCTTCAAGAACGATTTCAATGGCGTCGCCGCCATGTTCGGCGACGGCGATTTGCTTCATGTGGGGGGCAGAGACGGGCATGTATATCGTGGCGTGGATGCCGAGGCGTTGTGCCGCAACGGCGACGCCTTGCGCGTGGTTGCCGGCTGAGGCGGCGATGACACCCTTTGCGCGTTCGGCTTCGGTGAGCGTGGCCATGCGATTGTAGGCACCACGCCATTTGAATGAATGGACCTGGGACACGTCTTCGCGTTTGATGAAGACCTCGCCGTCAATGGGCAGTGACAACTGCTCTAGCGGGGTCGCCTCCCCCACTTCGTACACGCGTTGACGTGCCTTTAGGATTTCTTGAAATAGCTCGTTAACCATACCCGGGTCCTCGCCTTGTGAAGTTGCCGTATTTCCAGGGAATCTCTTACACCTCTCTAAATGAACCACCGATAACTGCTCTTTTTGTTTGTTGGTGTCTTTGTAGACTGATTCTCAATGTGGCTTCGTTCAGAGCGTCTTATTGTATATCGCACTGATTTTTGTTTATCGGTGGTTCTATTATTCAGTAAGAACGAATCGCCAATGCTGCTGGAAGGAATAGGGCGAATTCGTCCTATCGTCGAGCGGCCATTCGCCGGAACACGGATAGCGGCGCGCTGACACCGGTGAGGTACGCACCATTCGTACGATAGCCCCCTGTTGGATGAGCGCATTGCCATGGTTCGCCGTTTCGTTTGCCTTCTCGGAAATCGCCTTCGCGTAGTGTCGCGATGTATTCGCCCGCGAGTTTTTGTGCGAGATTCCGATCCACTTTAGCAATGGCGTCGGTGACCCAGCCGGTGGGCGTTGGCCAATACGCGCCGTTTTGATATTGGTTCTTCTCGGTTTGGGCCGATTCCCACATGGAGTCGCTATTGAAATCCGCATCGGTAGGGACGTGCCGGATGAGTCCTTTCCACGCAATCGTTCCGGATTCGTACGCACTGGCGAGTGCGATGCAGGCGCGTCGCTCCGTCTCCGGTGGCAATATCTGTAGATATACCGCGAATGCTGTACCCCAGACATCAGGTTGTGCGCTTCGGCCTGTTGATGCGCGGAGGAAACCCGTGTCGAGCGGAAATGTGGTTGCGATGCCTTCACGAATATGTGCGGCGTCTTCGCGGTAGAGGTCTCCGGCTAGCGTGTTACCGGCGGCGTCCATCAGCACGGACAATTGGACGGCTGCTCGCAGTTTGAGTAGTGAACTCATCAGCAATTCACCGGTTTGTTCGACGGTGTCGACGAATCCAAAGTTTATGCCGCGCGTCTCATCTGTACAGGAGACGAGGCCTGATTCGTCGCGGTGCGGCGGCATGCGGTAGGCGAGTTGTAGTCGCTTCAGGACCGTTTTGCCTCGAACGTTCGTTTGCAGAATTGTGATGTCTTGCGACGATTGAACCAAGAAATACGCCATGTGAATGAAATAGAAGGGGGTGTCGAAACATGGGTACATGCCCCATGGGCCTCCGCCTTGTCCGGCGTAGTCGTTGAGCGATCCGGGGAAGAATATTGGGATGCCGTCGAACGTGATGTGATCGGGGATAGCGCCTTGGGGGACTCGTGCGCCAGTGGTCGGCAACAGCAACTCACCGTCTTGTTGGTAAAAGGCCGCTTGCAACAATGCATGCCGTTGTTCGTCCAACGTAATAAGGCCTGAATCCAACGACATGGCGAAGTCACGAATCCAGAACGCGGGATGGGCATCGCCTGCGCTGGGCCGAATGAGTGTATACCCGGATGCGTTGGGCGGCTGGCCTGCAACGGTTGCGCCTGCGGGGACGCGTGCCGCATTGAGAATGGCGGCGGTCAGCCCTTCTAGGAATTGTGCATCGTCCGCGGGGAGAAATGTGCTGTTCTCCGGTTTTTGGAAATCGCTGGAGGTGGTACAGCCACCGGTCAAGGTGGCAGTCACAACCAAGAGCAAAACCTGCGCTAACGCTCGAATTGTGGGCGACCAAGTTTCGTTGGACACCACTGTGGCCACGTCATGCATGCGGATGAGTTAGGCCGTCTTGGCGATTGCGTCGAGTGCGGCCTGGTGCAAGTGTCCGTTGGTCGCGAGGACACCTGCGTTGTTGGTCAGCTTGCGTCCTTGTCCGAAATCGAGTTCGGCACCGGATAAGTCGGTTACTTTTCCGCCCGCCTCTTCCACCACAATCGATCCTGCGGCCTGATCCCAGATGCATTCTTTGTAATCGAGTTTGTTGTCGTTCAGCAGCCGGAAGAGCGCGTCGCCGCCACCGGCAGCCAGCACGGCGTATTTGGCCTGACTGTCCATGAGGACGGGCTCGGCTTCGACTCCAAGGGCCTCGACGATCCGGCCCATACGGCCGGTGTTGGTGTGGCCTGATTCCACTGATCGCAGTAGCCGGGCTTGGGCGCCTTCGGAAATATCCGAACAATGAACGCGTGTGAACGCGGTTGATTCATCGAGTGGCTGACACCATGTGCCGTTGCCCCGTTCGGCCACCATCACGGTTCCGTTCGACCCTTGAGATCCAGTTGTAGGATCAGACAGCTCCGGACATCCCAATACTCCTAGGCGGACGCGGCCATTTTCGACGAGCGCAAGTGCCACCGCGTATTGCGCATTGCGGAGGAATCCTTTTGTACCGTCAATGGGGTCTAGCGTCCAGAAGCGATCGCCGGAATCTGCGGTGCCACGATCGATCCATTCGCAAACATCGTCATTTGTCGCTCCGGGTGCTTGGCTACTGACGAATTCGGTGATGCGCGCAAGCATAGGAGCGGCATCGGCTTCACGCAATGCGCCGGATTGTTCTTCGCCCACCAATAGGTCGCCGGGTGCATGGTCTATGAGCGCCTTACTGAATAGCGCTTGGATTGCGAAATCAGCAATGGTAACGGGAGATCGGTCAGATTTCGTGAGCGATTCAGATACTGTATTGGCCTGGATAGTTTGGGCCAGTCGCGCAAGACGCCGGACGGAATCGATGGCAAAAAGTACGTCGGGATTGGTGAGATTCATAAATGAAATACCGTCTTTGTTGTTGAGTGAAAGGCGTCGTATCGAGCGCCGGACCGCGCATCATACACGTTAAACGGGCGTGAATCACGGATCGGATGCATGGATGGGACCATTTTGCTATATTGGAGCCGTACTATATCGCGCGTCCGGGGACTGCTTTACGCAGGGATGCGCACCGCCATGGGGGGTATGTCTTGCCCGAAGAACCGCGCGTACTGCTCTACATAGCGGCTGATGCACCGCAGAATGCCGAAGTGATGGATTGGTTAGCACGGCTTGAAGATGCCGGCGTGGAGGTCGCGCAGGCCGTTGGCCACGAACCGGGCCGATTCGCGTTGCAAACCGGTGTCGTCTCTGTCCTCGTGCTCGACCAGGCACTGGGGCGGACATCGTGCTTGTTTCTCTTACGCGAAGGCGGGGCTCGGAACACATTGGATGCCATGTTTATTCTACGCGATGGCAACACGGGCTTCGACGAACGCTTGTTTGCCGATGCGGGTGCATCCGGGGTGTATGATCGCACGGAATTGGAGTCGCTTGAGTTGAGCACATTCTTTCCGGACAAACCTACCAACGAGAAAGACGCTTCTTCGAGCGATGAAGATTCAAGCGCGTTCATGTCGCGGCTCAGTCATGAAATTCGCACACCGCTGCATGGCATCCATGGGGCCATGGATTTGCTGGAAGACACTGGCATGACTCCGCTGCAACGTGAATATGTCCATGTCGTTCGGAATGCGGCTGATGCCTTGATGTCTGTTGTGAACGATCTGGTTGATTACGCGAATCCGCGCGAAGATCGCGGTGAGTCGGAAGCGTTTCCGTTCGAGCCACGTACATGTGCGGAGCGAGTGGCTGCAGTAATGGGGCCGAAGGCGTTGGCCAAAGGGCTGGATTTTGCGCACATGACTCACCATGAAGTGCCGTGGCGTGTCAAGGGCGATCCCAACATGTTGCGCCAAATTTTGAACGGATTGACCGGCCACATCATTCGGCGCACCGGGCAGGGTGCGGTTGTTGTGGAAATTACGGCGACGGAATCCAGCGAAGCGCTGGCTTCTCTGTGTTTTAAGATTGGTGTTGTGGCACCAGAATTTGGATCGAAAAGCCACGGCCATGAAGACAGCACACCGCATACGGCGGACGAATCCGATGTCTCACTCGAACGGTGTACCGAATTGGTCGGACAGTTGGGCGGTCAATTGCACATGCAGATGACTGCATCGGGATCGACAGAGTTTGAGTTTTCAATCACATTCGATGCGTTGCCGGATAAGTTGCCGTTGGTCGAAATAGGATCGGACGCATTGGAAGGCTGTGAAGTCTTGGTTGTCGACGACACGGCAACAAATCGGATGGTATATCGGGAACAGCTCGCGAACTGGGGCTGTGGCATTGTGGAGGCTTCTAGCGGGAGAGAGGCCCTGGATGTGATTTCCTCCAGGGCGTCACATGGTGAAGGCATCGATATTGCCTTAATCGATTTTGCAATGCCGGAGATGGATGGCGGCACGTTGGCTCAAGCGATTCGCGCGCTGCCGAATGGTTCGGAAATCCGGTTGGTGTTGTGTACGTCGATGCCCCAAGGTGGTGATGCCTTGCGCATGTCGGATGCAGGGTTTGAGGCGTATTTGACGAAGCCTGTGCGGTTTGAATGTCTACGCAAAGTGATGTGCTTGTTGTTGGGCAGCCGTCAATCCGAGCGGGATCGCACGCCGCTCATCACACAACACATCATTGCCGAGATGGATCGGGCGGCGCGATCTACGATTTACATTGGCGATTCGGATTTGAGCGGGCGAGACGCTATTTTGGCGTTGCAGAACCAAGGTTTTCCGTGCGATACGGCGCGTTTCGGCGATGATTCGTTGCGCGCGGTGGCCTCGCACCGGTACGCGGCGGTGTTGGTGGATTGTCGTCCTTCGTTGGATGATGGTCTTGCAGCTGCGACGAGTATTCGTGCTTCGGGCGGCGGGCAGCGCATTCCACTCTTTATGATATTGCGTCGAGCCCATGTTGAACGGCAACCCGATTGCCTGGCTGCGGGTGGCGACGTGGTATTGGTTGAACCGATTCAGCGTGACGAGTTGGTTTCTGTGTTGAGCGCGTATCTTGGATTGGAGGAACCGGGATCCTCTGACGAACTGCTCGAAGATTGGGGTGTAGAAGAGACAATGGCAGAGCCTCTGGAACCAAATGATGCGCCGATCGATTTAGATCGACTGGAAGAAGTGACGGCGGGTGATGAGGAACTTCGGCAAGAACTCATTGATCTATTCATGGCCGATACCGAAGAACGTTTTCTCATTCTCGAATCGGCGATTGCGGGCAAGAATGGCGAGGAGTTGAACCGGACAGCGCATTCAATTAAGGGCTCGAGCGCCAATATGGGCGCGGCGGCGTTGCAGGCGTTGGCGTATGAATTGGAGGCCTTGGGATCGGAGAATCGGTTCGACGAGGCGCCGGAATTGTTTTTGAGCCTAAAAGATGAATTTGAAGTCGTAAAAGTATTTTTTGGATCGTTGTAGCTTCCCGCGACACAATCTATCCGCCCAGGGGCGGCGGTTTCCATCGAAGCCGAAACCGCTGTAAACTGCTCCCAGCATGAACCGCAATCCCCTCCATTCGGCGCTCAAACAGGCGTCTTGCGAAATTCGCGGCGATTCGTTAACGCGAACGCTTTACGCTACCGATGCGTCCGTTTATCAGATTGAGCCTGCTGCGATCGCATTTCCAACATCGGTTGATGAATGTGTGGCGGCCATTGGAGGCGCGGTGGAGGCTGGCCTGTCGGTGACACCGCGCGGCGCGGGTACAGGCCTCGCCGGCGGGGCATTGGGCGACGGACTCATTATCGACTTTAGTCGGCACAATCGCGGCGTAATCGACTATGCGCCGGAAGAACGGCGCATTCGTGTGCAACCCGGAATCGTGTTGGATGAATTGAATCGCCTGATCGCGAAGGAAGGATTGCGGTTCGGGCCTGATGTGGCGCCAAGTTCGCGGGCAACGTTGGGCGGCATGATCGCGAACAACTCTTCGGGATCACACACGCCGGTCTGGGGGACCACCGCGGACCATGTCTTAGGCCTAGATGTGGTGTTGGGTGATGGCAAAGCATTGCGAATTTCAGGTCAACAGTCTCTGGAAGATGCTATTCCTTCCGGATTGACCGCTGAGTTACAAGCGGCTTCCGACGCGATTCGCAGGAGCATGCCTGACGTGTTACTGAAACGTTGGCCGGGGTATGCGTTGGATGATTTCCTTCGTGATAACAACGATCCCACAAAATTGTGGGCGGGTAGTGAAGGGACGCTGGGCGCGATCACCGAAGCGGAATTGCAGCTCGTTCCAATTCCGGATCAGCGTGCGATTGGACTTTTGTTTTTCGACTCGGTCGCTGAAGCGATGCAGGCTGGGGTTCAATTGGCCGATCTCGCGCCGGCGGCTATCGAACATATCGATGACGTGTTATTCGATCAGACGAAAGGGCACCGAGCATTTCAGGCGACACGAGATCTCTTGCAGCTCGACGATCAACCCTGCACTTCGATACTGATTGTCGAGTTTTTCGATGACTGTTACGACAAGCTGGCGGAATTGCAACAGCGCAATCTCGGCATTCGTAAACATGCATTTATGAGTGCGACGGAAATGGGCATGGTCTGGAACTTACGCAAAGCGGGGTTGTCGCTATTGACGGGGTGCAAAGGTTCGGCGAAACCTACGGCCGGTATCGAGGATGTTGCCGTGCGTCCGGAACAATTGCCGGAGTACGTGGGTGCATTGCAAAACGCGATGGCCGACTTGGGGTTGACCGGTTCGTTCTACGGCCATGTTGCGTCGGGATTGTTACATGTCCGACCGGTAGTCGATATGCACCGAGCGGACGACATTGCGAAATACCGGAAGCTCGCGGTGGAAGTGTCCGCAATCGTCAAACAATTTAAGGCGTCGCTGGCTGGGGAGCATGGCGTGGGTATTGCCCGGACAGAGTTCTTGGAAGAATCGCTCGGCGCTGAAACGATGGCGGCGATGCGGGCGGTCAAGAAGGCGTTCGATCCGAACGGCGTGATGAACCCGGGTAAGATCGTTCCGGGCGAACCGACGTACCGAATTGACACGAAACTTCGGCAAGGCGAAGGGTCGGAAATCGAGTTGCCGTTCGAGGAAACGCTGGCGTACGCGGAGAAAGATCATTCGTTTATCGGCAACCTTGAACAGTGCAACGGGAATGGTGCGTGCCGAAAACTGGTGCCGTCGATGTGCCCCACCTATTTGGCGACGGGCGAAGAGATCATGTCGACACGTGGCCGAGCGAATACAATCCGCGCCGCGCTGGAAGGCCGGCTGGATGGCTGTGATGATCCGTTGGACCAACCGGACCTGTTGGAAGCGTTGAACAATTGCGTCGCGTGTAAGGCGTGCGCGACTGAATGTCCATCAAACGTAAACATGGCATTGCTGAAATCTGAATTGTTGCACGCCCGGCATAAGCGACATGGCATCCCGCTTCAAGCAAGACTGTTTGCGTCAGCGGACTTGATGGGGCGACTGGGCACACGGTTTCGCACGTTTGCAAACCCATTGATGCGAATGGGCGTCGTGCGCGGCCTGGCAAAACGACTATCCGGAATCTCGATGTCTCGTAGCTTACCCGCCTATGCCGAAAATCGCTTCGACCATTGGTTCGCTCGACGCGAGACCAAGACGGGTACTAGGGGCCGGGTTATTCTTTGGGACGATACGTTCGTGCGGTATCACGAACCGCATATTGGGAGGGCCGCTGTTCAAGTGCTGGAAGCGGCTGGCTTTGAAGTGGAGATCGTTGCGAAACGTAAGTGTTGTGGGCGGCCTGCATTTAGTGTGGGTATGTTGGATGAGGCGAAGCGGCTCGCGGATCACAATGTTCGCGCGTTGCAAGCGACGGGCGACGATCCAATTGTCGCGTTGGAGCCTTCGTGTTATTCCATGTTCGTTCAGGATTACCGCGAACTGGGCGTAGAAAACGCCGAAGCCGTCGCAGATCGCGTGGTGCTGTTTGATGCATTTATGGCCGGCGTGTTGGAAGACGATCCGGATGCGTTGACATTCGACCCCGGCTTCAATTGGATTGCAATTCATGGGCACTGCCACGCGAAGGCATTGAATGCCGCAGGCGATACCGCCGGTCTGTTGCAACAGCTTCCAAATTGCACGGTCACGCTGCTCGACACTGGCTGTTGCGGAATGGCGGGGTCGTTCGGATTCCTGGAGTCGAAGCAAGCGTTATCGCATGCGATTGCCGAACCGTTGGTCAAGCAGATCAACAACCTGACGGCGGGTACGGAAGTGGTTGCCATGGGCGCGAGCTGTCGGCATCAGATAGACGATCTGACCCCGGTCCGTGCGCAGCATCCTGCCGAAGTGTTGGCAGAGGCATTAGCGTCACCTAAAAAAACCTGAACAAATTCGCGCTTTCCGTAGTCTAACTCATGTGAGTACACACCAAACTCCCGGGGGTTGGCAATTATGATCAGTCGTAACTTGTATGTCGGTATGGCTTTGGCGGCATATTCTGCTTCTGCATTGGCTGCCACGCTCGACGATGTCGAGCAACTGGTGGAAGAAAAGTGGAATGGAATTACCTCGTTTAGAGCCGACATTTCGGTGGACGTCAAAGTGCCCTTGGGCCCACTCGAAGTGCCGTCGAACGCGGAGGGTACCATCGAGCTGATGATGGTCGAGAGTGGCCGCAAGTACCGGGTCAAGGTAAAAAATCACCTGGCCAAGAGCTTCCTCATGCGCGATGGTCTTACGCAGGATGTGTTGACTATATTTGACGGTGAACACGAGTACACGGAATTGACCATATTCGGCCGCAAGCAAGTCAACAAACGTGTGCCGGATACCCCAGGGGCGAATCAGCCGATGGGTGGAAGCGCTGTATTCGAGCGATTGCGTAGCCAAGGGGACGTTACGCTTGCGGGCGAAACGGAAATTGACGGTGCGCCTGTGTGGATTATCGACGTCAAGTCGAATGGAAAACCGATCGAAGTGCAAGGACCGATCGAGCCGTCGCGGATTCGCGTGTTTCTCTCACAAGAAAGCGGGCTGCAAGTGCGACTACTGATGTTTGACGAGAAGAACGAAGAACTCCTGCGCATGCGCTATTCAAACTTGCAACTGAACCCCGAACTCGAACCCGCACGTTTCACCTACACGCCGCCACCAGGCGTGGAGGTAAAGGAAGGAAAACCGCTGACGTAGCTACCGGCGGAGGAGCACGTATACTCGTTCGACCGCGTTGCCGATGGTTCGTTCTGCGCGGCAGAGAATCGTCCCTACTTCGTTGATGTCGATGGCCTCGCGCAGGACTATCGAGCCGGGTGCTGCGTCGCCGAAGTCGACCACGTCGTTCAGGTCCGTAACGGCAATCCGTCCGAATACGCCCGGAGCGCCCCATAGCACAGCGCGCAAACCACCATTTTCGTCTTCCAAGTACCCGACCGCTTCGCCGCTGTCATTGATGTCCCAAGCCGTGCTTTCGGCCTCGCCCAATTCGGGGAATCGACGGATTTCCGTGTCCAGCCAAAAGACTGCGTGATGCGGCTCGGTCGTCTTCGCTGCCGGCGGAAAAGTGCTCACACCAACAGTGACGCCATCGCTATTGATTGCATACGCTTCCGAGAACGTTCCACCCAACGAATCCAGCAGTGTTCTCGCCCCTCCGTCCAGCCATTTGACCGCCAACCGCCTGCCTTCCGCCGCACTATACATCCATCCGACGAAATCGCGCGAATCATTGATGTCGTATGCACCGGTGGCGTCCAACATACTGTCTTCGCCCTCAAACAGGAGCACGTTGTCGTTGGCAACAAACCCTAGCGCGGCCCTCTGATCGGAAAACCCGACGAATTCGTTGACTTCACTTACGGAGTAAAGCTCTCCGGAAGCTATCATTCGTGGTGGCGGTGCAGTTGTTTCGACGAACGAGACGAAATGAAAACGGCTTCCGACGCTCCGGAGCTGCACCCCAACAACGACGTTTAGGTTGTTGATCCCGTGGAGGATTCCGATATCGAACATTTTCTCGACAAAGACGACTTGACCATTCCGCCACACTGCGGGGCTGATCTGGCCCACCGGCGGGAAGGCGGCCCCGGCAACGATATCGCGGTCGTTCAGCGCGTCGCCTTTCGGTTCAACCAAGTCCAGACCGATCACTTCAACGGAAAACGTCAGGCCGTGACCGAAGGGACACCCGGACAACATCAACACGCCACATCCAATAAGCATCATCTTCCATGAAGGCCGCATAATCATTCCTCTTCGCCGGGTAATATCACGCATGCGTGCATAACCATAGACTTATACGGCGATTAGTGCAATAGTTAGAACCGTACATTGGTCGTCGAACGGCCGCTGCAGTGTTACGATTTCGTGACGTCGGCTTCGTCGAGTAACATCGTCCACATAGCTTGACCATCCATCTGCAGCCATTTCGCTTCTAGCGTGGCCGGGGTTGTTGTTGTGTCCGCTTCGACGCGAAGCCAGACATGGGGAATTGCTGCACCGTGAATTAGGTCGGGGTGCGCAACGTTGAGCGACGGGATCGTGCTGTCGTGAATGGGCGAAACGATGCACTGCCGAATCGGATAGCCGACATTATCTTCGGTTTTGTATTGCAACAATCTTGAGCAATGTATATCGCCACCGATGAGCACAACGCCTGAAATATCGTTATTGCCCACGAAATCGAATAGCGCCGTTCGTTCGTGCGTATACGTTCCCCAATCATCGGATTCGCTATTTTCCTTGTCGTCCCAAATCATCCCGCACGCGATGATCTTGAATGGTGCGGTGGATTCCTTGAGCGATTCTTTCAACCAGGTCCATTGTCGCGCACCGAGCAAGGTGGGTTGGTCGGGGTCAACTGGTGATGGTTCGGTGCGTGCGAACCACCGCGTATCGAGGACGAATACTTCTATCGCGCCGTACCGAAATTTTGTGTAGATGCCTTTATCGTCGTGGCCAAACGAAGCGTTTGCGCGGTATTCTATGAAGGCTTGGCGCGAATTTTCCTTGCCGGGCAATGTACCGTCGGAATCGTTCTTGCCGAAGTCATGGTCATCCCACGTGCCCCAGGTGGGTGTGTTGCGTGTCAGTTCGGCCAATTCCGGAATTTGCAAGAATTCACGATGCTTCTGGCGCGCAACAGCCAAATCGGTCGAATCGATATAGGGCGTATCACCGAGCAGGACTAGCCCCTGTGCCCCTTCGTCGTGCATTTGTTGCCAAAGTTTGAGCGGTTTGGTGTGGGCACAAGATCCGAAAGCCAAACATACGCGGCCTGCCTTGGAAACGTCTGGTGATGTGACGAAATAGTGGTCGTTGTCGTTGCCCGCGACGATGCGGCCATTGCTATCCAGAATCTGATAGTCGTAGCGATTGTCAGCGACCAGTTTTCGAAGTGTCCACGTAATACACCCGTCGTTATCCGACGTTGCTCGAGCTGTCTCGCGCAACGTATCGCCGTCTTCGGAATGCGCAACGACTGTATAGGATCCTCGCTCAGCCGGGCGGAACCATATATGGGCTGTTGTTTCAGAAACGTGGCCGATCATCGGTCCAGTACTATTTCCGGTCGCAATTGAAATAGCGCTGCTCATTGAGAGCTGGTGCAACAAAAGGCCGGTACC
>Ga0315336_1003234_pt1 | contig 22310 bp, 16 predicted proteins | sample ASW5metaG_FD_204512 | JGI IMG/M metagenome (GOLD analysis project Ga0315336, IMG submission 204512) | Ammonia-oxidizing marine archaeal communities from Monterey Bay, California, United States - ASW #5 | ecosystem: Environmental > Aquatic > Marine > Intertidal zone | place: USA: California... | reverse complement strand
ATATCAGCCATTCACGTCGCCGAGCCCAGCGGCCCTTTTCAAGTTGCTTGGAAGCCGCCCCAAGATCCGGTTGTGGTGGGATATCATCGTACAGACAACGGGCACCCGTTGTCCGTCAGAAGATTTTGGGGACGACTAAAACTCGTCGCCCGGCTTGGGGCCGTGCTCGGTGAGCGTGAGAATTTCCGGGCCGTCTTCGGTCATTAAGATGGTGTGCTCGAATTGCGCCGAGAGCGAACCGTCGCGCGTGCGAACGGTCCAACCATCTGCTTCCGTAGGTGCCGTCTCCCATGAGCCAAGGTTGAGCATCGGCTCGATGGTCAGGCACATGCCAGGCTCGATAATCTCCAGTGCCGTGCTCGGGTGGGGGTAGTGCGGTATGCCGGGTTCCTGATGAAACTCGCGGCCAATTCCGTGCCCCTGGTATTCGCGGACAACGTCGGTTTTTCGTTCGACGGCGAATTCGTATATGGCTCGGCCAATGTCGATCACGCGGCCGTTCGGCTTGATGGCGCCGATACCGACATACAGCGAATCAAAGGTCACCTGCACCAAGTGCCGGGCCTCTTTGCTCACGTCTCCGATGAGAAACGTTTCCGAGAGGTCGCCGTACCACCCCTCGACAATCGTCGTGATGTCGACATTGATAATGTCGCCGCTGTTGAGCACCTCGTCGCTGGGAATGCCGTGGCAGACAACGTCGTTGATGCTCGTGCAAACCGTTTTGGGATAGCCCTTGTATCCCAAACAAGCGGGTGTGTGGCCGTGGTCGAGCGTGTATTCATTCACAAGCCGATCGATCTCGGCCGTCGTAACACCTTCACGGACATGCGGTCGGATGAAGTCCATCAACTGGCCGTTGAACCGTCCGGAAATCCGCAAGCCCTCTTGCTCACTTGCGTTATAGACTGGTGGGCAATCTGGCACGTCGATCGTCACTCGAAAGTAGCGGGCTCAATAACCAGCGAGGTTTCCGTCTCGCTCACGCGGTTTTCCATTGTTGTGAGTTGCACACGGTTTATCAACGCTAGAGAGGCTGGTGTTTCCGCGATGAACGCACGATACTTAAGTGACGGTCCCGCGGGGAGTGCACCGATGAAAATTCTGATCGCCGACAAACTCTCTGAGCAGGCCATCGATGCCATAGAGCAGTCGGGCCTCGATACCGAGTTTTGCCCGGAGTTGTCCGCCGACGAACTTCCGAACGCCCTGTCGGGCATTAACGTTCTCGTCGTTCGTTCGACGCGAGTCACCGCCCCGGCCATCGACTCGGCGGATTGTCTATCGCTCATTGTTCGCGCCGGCGCGGGAGTCAACACCATCGACGTCGCCGCCGCGAGCGAGCACGGCATCTACGTCACGAACTGTCCCGGCCGCAACAGCGACGCGGTGGCTGAACTCGCCATCGGGTTGCTCATCGCCTGCGACCGGCAGATCGCGGGTGCGACCGCCGAACTGCAAGCAGGGCAGTGGAGCAAGAAGAAATACGGAAACGCCCGTGGGTTGAAAGGGCGGACACTGGGCATCCTCGGAATGGGAATGATCGGCCGCGGCGTCGCAGACCGGGCACGCGGACTCGGCATGAACGTGATCGCTTGGAGCCGCAGCCTGACGTCTCAGCGGGCGGAAGACTTCGGTGTAACGTTCGCCGAGACGACCGTCGGCGTCGCCCGGGCCAGCGATGCCGTTTCGATTCACGTAGCGGCCAACGCCGACACCAAGCATCTCATCAATTCGTCGTTCCTTGATGCACTGCCGGACGGCGCGATTCTCATCAACACCTCGCGGGGTGACGTGGTCGACACGCCGGCTCTCAAGGCGGCGATCGAATCTAAGAAGTTGCGCGTCGGGTTGGATGTCTTCGAAGACGAACCCGGCTCCGGCTCGGCCGAATTCGCCGACACTGCGCTGGCCGCCATGATCACCGGCACGCCGCATATCGGAGCGTCCACCGACCAGGCTTCTGAAGCGACTGCGGCGGAAGTCGTGCGGATCATCACCGAATTCCGCGAGACGGGCCGGCCTCCGAATACCGTAAATATGTGCGCCCGGTCACCGGCCACGCACTCGCTCGTCGTCCGTCATTACAACCAAGTCGGTGTGCTGGCGAGAATTCTCGAGGCATTGCGGCAAGAACAGATCAACGTCGAAGAAATGGAAAACGCCATCTTCGCCGGCGCGAGCGCCGCCTGCTGCACTTTGCAACTCGACCAGGCCCCATCCGAGAATTTACTCGGCGAGCTCGCACAGCGAGAGCACGTGCTACAGGTTCACCTAGAACCGCGTTGAGCGGACGGTGATCGACGTCACAGCGATGTAAATTGAAAGGTTGACGCATTCATGCGACGTGCTTGCAGCGTGCTCATCGTCGTCGTTTTCGCATCGACGACATTGATGTCATTATCGAGCGTAGCCGCTTCCGACGTGGGCGGTCCAACTCGACCCAACATTCTTTGGATCGTCGGCGAAAATCTTTCGCTCGACTTGGGTTGCTATGGTGCAAAGCACGTGCGCACGCCGAATCTGGATACTTTGGCGGCACACGGCGTTCGATACACGAACGTGTTCGCGACGTCGCCTGTCTGTGCGCCGAGCCGTTCGGCTTTCATGACGGGCATGTACCAGACCTCGACCGACACGCATCACATGCGTTCGCACCGAGATGACGGCTTTCGCCTTCCAGCCGGAGTGAGACCGTTGACTCATTGGCTGAAGGACGCCGGATACTTCACTGCCAACATTACGCACATCGGTGACCGAGTGGTCGGCACAGGAAAGCTCGACCTCAACTTCACTAAAGAGGGGCCGATCTATCAGTCCGATGATTGGTCTGCGCTTAAGTCGAAACAGCCGTTTTTTGTGCAGATCAACACGCCCGAAGCCGAGTACGACATCTACGACCGGAAATCGGCTGAGAAGCCGCGCGTGAAGTGGGTCGGTGAAGACTGGCACCCGCAAGTCGCCCGAGCGAACATCGTCAACCCGCCGCCCTATTATCCCGACCACGAAATCACGCGACAGGAGTGGTCGCGGTATTTGAATTCCGTCTCGGGCATGGACGTCCGAATCGGTTGGGTATTGAATCAACTCAGGCGCGACGGGCTAGCGGACAACACGGTCGTCATCTTTTTTGCTGACAACGGACGCCTTGACGCCCGCGGAATCCACTGGTGCTGGGATAGTGGATTGCGCGTACCAATGATCGTGCACTGGCCAAAGGACATTCCAGCGCCGACTCGATACACACCCGGCACTGTCAGCGAGCAGGTCATTAGCTTACTCGATCTCACGGCGACGACGCTTTCGATCGCCGGAGTTAATCGCCCGCCGGGCATGCAGAGCCGAATCTTCCTGGGCGAACGCGCCGATCAACCGCGAACGTTCGCCTTTAGCGCTCGCGACCGGATCGATGAAACCGTGATGCGACTCCGTTCGGCTCGGGATGACCGGTATCACTACATACGCAATTACACGCCGGGAGCCGGTTTTCCCACGCTCAACCGCTACAAGGAAAAATGTTTCCTGGTGAAGCCGCTCATGCGAGAACTCAACGCAACGGGTCAACTCACCGGTCCACTGGCCGAGTTGATGAAACCTTTTCCTAAGGAACTTCTGTACGACACACGTGCTGACCCGCACGAAATCCGGAATCTCGCCGATTCAGAACGGCCCCATTACCATGAAGCCCTTGTTCGACTCCGCGCGGCTCTCGACACGTGGATCAGCGAAACCGGCGATCGGGGGCAATGGCCCGAACCGCCCGAAGTCGTTGCACCGTTTGAGAAGGAGATGCACGATTGGTTCGGCACTCCGGACTGGTACAAGCGCTCGACCGGCGCGCAATCGTCGCGTAGCGAATTCCGCGGCCAATAGCCCGTCGAATTGCGCGGCCTTGTGTCGACGGGCAGCGTCCGTCTCCTCGTCAGTCCGGCCGGTGTGTTTAGCGCGTCAACCGTTCAATGACACCTCGATGCTCCGGGTACTGCCCGACGAGCTGTTCCCGGTTCGGCATTTCAAAGTCGGTAAAGTCGAAGCCGGGCGCGACGGTGCAGCCGACCAGCGCATAGGAACTGACATCGTCCACCGTTGCACCGAACAACCAACCCGCTTTCACGACAGCCAACAGGTTTTCTCCTTCTTCGACGTTTCTGCCAAGCGTAACGGTGGAATCGTCGCCGGATGGATCGATCATGTGAACTGTCAACGACGTGCCGTCATAAAAATGCCACAGTTCGTCTTGCTTGATACGGTGCAGAGCCGAAAAGTCGGTCCCGTTCAGCAGGAAATAGATCGCCGTTGAAAAGCAGCGGTCTCCGTCAAAGCGTTCCGGCAAACTCTGTTGCGGGATGGTCTCGGCAGCGCGGTAGACTTCACGAAACCAGCCTCCTTCGGGATGCCGTTCGAGTTTGAGGGCGTCGATCCAATGCCCGGCATCGTACATGAGTGAAGCCTTCCGCCTTCCCTATCGAAACGGCCGCTCCGACAAAATCGATTTCAGAAGTATCAACCCGCCAGAGGGCAGCCGCCGCATTTCTGAGTACCCTCACCAAGGAATGATGTAATTCGTCCAAGCGTCCATGCGGATCATCACCTTGCGAATGACGTGGGTAGGGGCCATTGTATCGGTGTAGATAGCGGCGGAACCGAGAGCACCGCCCGGAAGTTTTGACACATCGATCGAATCGGCGTCCAACTTGAGAATGACTCCGATCGGCGCAGGTGATGACATGCTCGGCGCGAGATCGGGAACTTGGCCCGTCGCCTCAACTTGTCCGGCGTTGTTGAGCCGCGCAATTCCATCGACAACGGCGGGGAATGTCTCTCCAGGTCGAACCTTGAACGTGATCTCCGCCGGTTGCCCAACTTCAACGTGCCTGAGAGCGAACTGGCCGATGTTGGCGACCAGACGAGTCTGGTCCAGGTTGACGAACGCCATCCAACTCCTCAGCGGCAGGTTTGCAACCCGCTGCCCGGGACGCAATGTAAGGCCGATGACGAAGCCCCGTGCCGGCGCCCGCACAATCGTCTGATCCAAATTGTACTGCGCCGCCTTCAGTTGCGCTTGTAGTTGCAACACGCTGGTATGAACATCGCCGATGCGTGAATTTGCTGCCAATTGGGCGTCGAGTTCCAGCGCTTTCGCAAGTGGGACGTCAGCTTCGACCGTTTGGCGGATGCGCAATTCGATCGTCTTCTCGGCGGCTTCGGCGGCGGCCCGTTCGGCTTCTCGTTGGTCGATGGTTTTCTGGGCGGCTTCCGATCGCGCGAGGGCGTTGTTCAGGCCGCCTTCGAGCGACGTGACGCTCGCCTTGGCTCGATCCACGTCAGCTAAGGCGGCCGCGTCTTGCTTGAACAATTCTTCCTGACGCGCGAGTTCGCGGCTGGCGATGTCGAGTTGTCGGCGGCGATCATCAACTTCCGTGGCAATCGTATTCTTCGACGCCTCGGCTTCGGCGACTGCTGCCCCAGCTGCCTCCACTTGCGCTTTAGCGGCCTCCCGCTCAGATCCCAGCACGTCAACTTGTTCTTCGGACTTTTTCACACGGGCCGAAGCCGCCGCCGCCGATGCGTCGAGCCGCTCGACGTTCGTTTTCGCTTCGGCCAGTGACGACTTGAGCCGTTCGACTTCGGCTTCGTATGTTGTCGGATCGATCGTGAAGAGAATGTCACCCTTATTCAGCACTGTCAGTGGCGCAACGGGAACATCGACAACTTCACCCGAGACGTTGGGGATGATCTCGACAACATAATTCACGAGAATCACACCGCCGCTGGGAGCACCCCACTGCATGGGGATAAAGAGCACGATGAGTAGAATAAGCATCCAGACCGCCGGCGAGAGCTTCCACCACAACGTAAACCGAATTACATTCAGTTTGACAAGTAGCAACAACAGGCCGACGTAGCACAGCGTCAGGAAGATGATCATTGGCGAGATCCTTCCTCTTCAGCCAGCTTGTCCTCTGAGTCCTCTTCTCGCCAACGCGGATTCGTGTAGGCCCAAATGAACGCCACGGGGCACAAAAGGCCCATCGAAAACGCCCCCAACCAACCGCAAACATTGATCGCCTCCTGCTGCGGATGATTGCGGTCGCGCGCGATCTTTCCTGGATAAAACCCCAACACCGCCCACGCGGCGAGAAATGTTACGAGCAGAACGAGCAGGATGATCAGAGCAAACAGGTCCAGAGCAGACATGTACGATTCCTCACGAATTAATCGCGACGGCCTGCGTAGTGTGCACAAACTACCGGCGGTCGCACCTGAGTCACAATGAAAGAGAAGTGTAACCGCTACGAATCGAGCACCTCGGTGATCACCCGCCGGGGGCGAACACCGGTGAGCCTTTGGTCGAGTCCTTCATGAAGGTAGACGAGCTTTTCATGATCGAGGCCCAGCAGATGCAAAATTGTCGCGTGCAGATCGGAAACGTGCGCCCGGTTTTCGACAGCCGTGAACCCGACCTCATCCGTCGCGCCGACGGCTTGACCGCCTTTGACGCCTCCGCCGGCCAGCCACATGCTGAACCCGTAGTGGTTATGATCGCGTCCCGGCTTGCCAACCCCTTCGCTGGTGGGAGTGCGGCCGAATTCTCCTCCCCAGATCAGCAGCGTCTCGTCCCACATGCCTGTCCGCTTCAAGTCTTCCATGATGGCCGCGATCGGCTGATCGATTTCCATAGCGTGTCGCCCGTGGTTATCGGGGCAGTTGTCGTGCGCGTCCCAGGAATCGGGGCCGCCGCCCGAATAGAGTTGCACGTAACGCACGCCCCGCTCCAGCAGTCGCCGCGTCAACAGGCACTGCCGGCCGAAGTATTCGGTCTCCTTGCGATTGAGGCCATACAGTTCCTTAACGGCTTCCGGTTCTGACTCGACGTCGACGGCCTCGGCCGCCCCGGTTTGCATACGATAGGCCAACTCGTACGATTCGATCCGCGCTGCGAGTTCCGATTCACCGCCGCGCTGCTCGAGATGTTTTCGATTGAGCCGGGCCAATACGTCGAGGCTTCGCCGCTGAGAGCCCGGGGTGACGCCCGCGGGTGCATCGAGGTTGAGAATTGGAGCCCCTTGACTGCGAAATAGCGTGCCCTGGTATTGAGCCGGCATGAACCCCGATGTCCAAGCCGCCGCGCCGCCCCGAGGTCCACCACGGTGATCGGTCATCACAACGTAACTGGGCAGATTGTCGTTGAGCGCCCCGAGGCCATAATTCAACCACGAACCCAAACTCGGCCGCCCGGTAACGACACTACCGCTGTTCATCTGCAAGATGCCGGGGCTATGTGTGGGCGTATCGGCGTGCATCGATCGAATCACGCACAGGTCGTCCGCGTACCTGGCGACATTGGGAAACAGGCTGCTGATTTCCAGCCCGCTCTGGCCGTGCTTCTTGAAAGGAAACGGCGACGGCACCAGCTTACCGATGGCCCGCCCATTCGAGCCGATTTGTAATTTCCCGTCGTAGCTCTTGCCTTCGTAACGCTTAAGAGCCGGCTTGTAGTCGAAAGTGTCAACTTGACTCGGCCCGCCGTTCAAGAAGAAAAACACGACCTGCTTGACGTTCGAAGCGAAGTGCCGCGATGGTGCAGCCGACGATTTCTCCTCGGCGGCCAACGGCTTGGTTAGAAAACCGTCGGAACTCAACAGGTCGATGAGCGGGATCGACGCGAATCCACCGCCCCACTGCCAAAGGAACTCGCGCCGCGTTCGGCCGCAGGGTGTTTGATTGGTCAAGAATTGATTTGCGGGCATCGCGTTGTCCCCCGGCTATGTCTGTCTCGTCGAGCGAAACGTCCACGATTAGTCGGCGTAAACAAACTCGTTGAGATTGAATATCACCCGGCAAATCTTTACGAGAGCCTGTCGGCGCGCCTCGTCATCGGTCGTCTTTTCCTCGTCGACCGCTTCGGCCCGTTCCCGGTTCCAGAGTTCGCTGAGCGTCAATCGTTCTTCTGAATTCGCGGCACGGCCCAATGCAAGCCGATAGGCGAGTTCAATTTGTTGCTCGACGTCGTCGCCCGCCTCGCGGATCAGGCGGTCTGCAAAATGTTGCGCCTGTCGATTGGAGAATTGACCGTTTAATAGTTCCAAAGCCTGTGGAGCCACGATCGTGATGTCGCGACGATCGGCACTGCGCGTCGTGTCACAGAAATCGAGCGTGTCCAAAAACGGAACGACGAGCGTTCGTTTCAAGTAGGCGTAAATCGTTCTCCTCGAGGCGTCGGCTTCGTTGAAGTCCTTCCAGACCCCTTTCGGATCATAGCCGCTACGGCGCGATTCATCAGGAATTTGGGGATACATGCTGGGGCCGTACAGTTGCGCGTTCAGCCGGCCGCTGGCGACGAGCATCGAATCACGGATCGCCTCGACCTCGAGCCGACGATAGGGAAAACGCCATAACAGCCGGTTCGCGGGGTCAGACATCGCGCCGGCTGCGTTAAACTGTTTGCTCATGCGATAAGTGCTGCTGGTCATGATCAGCCGATGCAGCCGTTTGAGCGACCAGTCGGCATCACGTACGAACCAATCCGCCAGCCAGTCGAGCAATTCGGGATGTGTCGGCGGTGTACCGCGCCGCCCAAAGTCGCTCGGCGTGCTCACCAACCCCCGGCCGAAATGGTATTGCCAAACACGGTTCACAATCACGCGCGCCGTCAACGGGTTTTCGACATCGGCGATCCAGCGGGCCAACGAGATCCGCCGCCGACTCGTAAACTCGTCCGGCTCATCGAAACTGGGCTGCCGTTCGACAATCGCCGCGGGCACCGCCGGTTCGACGACCGGCCCCGGTTGGTTCGGGTTGCCTCGCTTGAGCAGATGAGCCACCGGTGGCTTGGGCGAGGGCTCGTACAGGAAATAGCCCTGGGGATAGTCGAACAGCCGTTTCAGTTCGGACGCTTCCCGCTGGGCGCCGGCGATTTCCTGCACGACGTCGGCGGAGAGAAACCGCGTGACAACATTCCGACTTCGAAGCGCATCGGCGACGAGTTCATCCAGTTGCCCCGAGTGCTTCTTGGCGAGTTCCTTCTGCTGATCGTTACGCTTTTCCTCCGGCGTGTTGAATGCCGCCACCGCATCCGCAGGCAGATCAGTTTTTGCTGACGTGAGCAAGCCGATGCGTAGCGGCTCGCAGAGTTTTTTGATTCGCTGCGCGAGATCGGTGATCCGCTTGTCGGCTTGCTGTTTTTCCGACATTTCTCGGTGCGGAATGGCCGGACGCGTCAGCTCGGTTCGCCCGTTTCGATGACGGGTCAAGGGGCCGAAGATCGCGGTGATGTTGTAGTAATCGCGGGTCGTGAGCGGGTCGAACTTGTGGTCGTGACAGCGCGCGCAGCCCAGCGTTAAGCCGAGAAAGACCTGGGAGGTCGTGCTGACCATATCGTCCAACTCGTTGTACCGCTCGGCGAGCATTTCACTGGGCTGTACCGAGGCTCCGCGTTCCGCGTCCCAGGGCCCGACCCGATAAAATCCGGTGGCGATAATCGTTTCCGAGCTGGCATCGTCCAATTCATCACCGGCCAATTGTTCTAACACGAAACGATCGTAGGGCGTGTCGTCGTTGAAGGCCCGAATCACGTAGTCGCGGTACTTCCAAGCCATCGGCTTCTCGCCGTCGCCTTCGTAGCCGTTGCTGTCGGCGTAGCGGACCAAATCGAGCCAATGCCGCGCCCAGCGTTCACCATAATGCGGGCTCGCCAACAGCCGATCGATGACATTTTCGAATGTCGGTTCATCGGGCCGATCGGCCAGCGCGGTCGCAGAACGTTCGGCTTCAGCCGCGGACGGCGGCAACCCGATGAGATCGAACCAGGCCCGACGGATGAGTGCTCGTGGACCGGCGGGCGCGGCCGGCTCTATTCCAGCCGATTCCAGTTTCGCCAGCACGAAGGCGTCAATCGGATTGCGGACCCATTCGATGCGATCGACGTCGGGAACCACCGGGCGAATTACAGGCTCGAATGACCACAGATCGGCTTGCTGTTCGGCTTCGTGGTCGAGTCCATCCGGCCAGACGGCGCCCTCGTTGACCCAAGCACGGATCAGCGCAATCTGCTTTTTTGAGAGCGGGGCCGCTTCTTCCTCCGGCGGCATGACGCGGCCGTCTTCATCTTCGCCGGAAATGAGCCGCACGAGCAGACTCTGCTTCGCCTTGCGGGGGAGAATTGCCTCGCCGCTCTCGCCACCGGCCAGCGCCCGCTTCTTTACGTCGAGCCGCAAATCGCCTTCCTGCACATCCGAGCCGTGACATTCGAAACAGTGTTTCCGCAGGATCGGCAGAATTGCTTTTGCAAAATCGACCGTCGGTGCCCTATCGGATCGAGGCGAATCATCGGCGAGCGCTGGGTCACCGCTCAACCAAACAATTGCCGCCAGAATGGTCGTCAATGATTGGGACGCGGGTCTTAACATGCTGCACCGTAGAGCGTTTCGGGACCTCGACAACCCTCCACGATGGCAAACCGCCGGGAGAATGGCAAGTGAGTTTGCCGTCGTCGATTTCTGGCGCACTACGGCCGCTGGGTTAACGGCCGTTGATCACTCCCAATCAACGTGTCATAGGTTTACAATGCAGCTTGAACCAACTCGACACCCTTTGCCCCGAGAGTAACACGCCATGTTGAATACGCGCCCGTTTCGATCATTCGTTCTCGGCTCGGCGTTTGGAATCTGCTTGCTGGCGAGCGGCATCGCCCATGCGGCTGAAGAGGCAGATGAACCGAACGGCGGCGAACAAGCGGGAATCAAGGTCGGCACATTTCGAGCCGAGTACCGTGAGACGTACACAACGGCCGACGGACTGCCGAGTGACAACATACTCTCGATCGCGATCGCCGCTGATGGCCGCGTTTACGCGGGCACCGAACGCGGCGTCGCAAGGTTTGTCGATGGGAAATGGGCGCCCGTCATCGAGGACGATTCGCCGGTCAAACTCATCGCGGCCCACGGTGGAAGTCTCATCTACACGGCGGGGCCGGTGTTGTTCAACATCGAAGACGGCGAGCGAAGGCAGCTGGCGACGTTACCCGAATCGGCCGTCGACCCGGTCGACCAGCACTGCCTGGTCGGGGGCGAACTGGTCTTGTTGGGAACGACGGCCGGCTTGTTCGCGCTTGAAGGAGCGGCGTTCAAGTCAGTTGACGCTCTGAATAGGCTGCTGGGGTCGGAGAAAGACGTACGTCAGGTCGCCGCTGCGCCCGACGGTCGAATCGCCGTCGCAGCTGCGTCGGGCCTTTATCTTTTCGTACGCAACGGGAATTGGCGGGCGGTCCATCCGCAGCACGGCGATCGCAGTTGGGCCGTGCACGATGCGCGAGGCGTCGCGTTCGACAACGATGGCCGGCTGTGGTTTGCCAGTCCGCAAGGTGTGGGTGTCAAGACCGGCGACGGTTGGAAACTCTACACGGGGCACGACGGTTTACCCTATAACGATTTCACCACTATGACCGCCGGCGAACAGGGCGTCGTTTGGTTCGGAACCTCACTGGGAGCGATTCGCTACGACGGCGAGAATTGGGAATACCGGATGGCGCCGCGTTGGCTCCCGGAAAACCTCGTCCGCGCCATCGTCGTCGACTCGGAAGATAACGCGTGGTTCGCTACCGAAACCGGTCTGGGGTCGATCGAACGGCGGCCGACAACACTGGCGGAAAAAGCCCAGTTCTTCGAAGACGAAATCGACAAGTATCACCGCCGCACGCCGCACGGCTATGTGCTCTCGGTCGGATTGAGCGACGTCGACGACAAGAGCGAGTGGACACAACGCGACAGCGACAACGACGGTCTCTGGACGGCGATGTACGGCGCCGGCGAGTGTTTCGCCTACGCCGTCAACAAGACTCCGAAGGCCAGAGAACGCGCGACAGCCGCGTTTGAGGCGCTGCGATTCCTCAGTCAAGTGACGCAGGGTGGTTCACACCCGGCTCCGCCCGGATTTCCCGCGCGGACGATTTTGCCGACCAGTGGCGAAAACCCGAACGCCGTGCACTACACACCGGAGAAAGACCAGCAACGAAAAATAAGAGATCCTCAGTGGAAGGTCCTCGTCCCACGTTGGCCGACCAGCGCGGACGGCAAGTGGTATTGGAAAACGGATACGAGTTCCGACGAGTTGGATGGGCACTACTTCCTGTACGCGCTGTATTACGATCTTGTGGCGGAATCCGAAGACGAAAAACAGCGAGCTCGCGACGTCGTGACAGCCATCACCGATCACCTCATCGCGAATGACTACGCGCTCATCGATCACGACGGCAAACCAACCCGCTGGGCACGGTTCGGCCCAAGGGATCTCAACGGCGGTGAGATGTTTTACCAACGCGGGCTGAATTCGTTGAGCATTCTTTGTTATCTGAAGATCGCCGAACACATGACGGGCGACGCGAAGTACGGGGCTGCCTATGAGGACCTGATCGAGAATCACGCCTATCACGTCAACGCGCTCACTCCCAAGTCTCAACGAGGCCCCGGTACGGGCAATCAGTCTGACGACGAGATGGCATTCATGAATTACTACCATTTGCTCATGTATGAAACCGATCCCAGACTCCGCCGCATCTTCTTTTGGTCGCTGTTCTCATATTGGCGACTGGAAGAGCCAGAACTTTGCCCGTTGTTCAACTACGTCTTCGCGGCCCGCTTCGGGGGTGCCAACTTTGGGTTTCGCCGAATCCCACTGCCGGAGACGTGTTTGAGCGACGCGCTCGACACGCTCCGGCGCTACCCGGTCGACCGCATTCGCTGGTCGTTCCAGAACAGCCACCGGACCGACATCGTCATGCTGCCGAAAATGATGTTCGGTTCGCGCGGAAAGGGACACCGCCGAAGCGGTAAGGTGATCCCAATCGATGAACGCTCGATCGAGTTCTGGAATCACAGCCCCTGGCAACTCGATGAGAACCACGACGGAAAGACGCTCACCGATGGTGCGACCTTTCTACTGCCCTACTACATGGGCCTGTACCACAAGTTCATCATCGAGTGATCGAGCCCGCAGGGAAGCTGTTATCGTCCGGTTTTGAAGGGTTTTATGGCCAGTTGTTCCAAGCTTGGCGCGACGACCAAACCGGCCAGTCGTATTGACATCTACAGATGCGTTCGCGACGATGGTGAGCAAGGGAGGAGGCTGGGACATGCACGAAATGGGCTCTTTGCCGCCGCGTCATCCGCTCGTCTTGCGCCGCACCGCGCTGCAAGCCGGCGGCGTCGGACTGTTGGGGATGGGCGTTAACCATCTCGATGCTCTCCGCGGACTTTCCGCCTCCAAGAACGCCGCTGGAGAACCGGCCGCGCAGACCGCAGCGACCGCGAAGTCGTGTATCTACATCTTTCTTTCCGGCGGCTTGGCCCAGCAAGACAGTTTCGATCTCAAACCCGAAGCCCCCGATACCATTCGCGGCGAGTTCGACCCCATCGCCACCGCCACGCCGGGCATCGAAATCTGCGAGCACTTGCCGGGCCTAGCGAAGCGCAGCCGACACTGGGCGATCGTCCGCAGTCTAACGCATCCCACCAACGGACATACGACGGGGCATTTCTACATGCTCACCGGTCGATCGACGACGCCTCCCGGCTACAAGGGCGACCGAAAACCTCGTCCCACCGATTGGCCTTCGATCGCCTCGGTGGTCGGCGATGCCGTGCCGGTTCGCAATGACAATTTGCCGCCGGCGATCGTACTGCCGGAGCGGCTGGTGCACTGGTCGGGCGGAGTAATTCCCGGCGCCTACGGAGGCCTGATGGGATCGAGCCGGGATCCGTTCTTCATCGAAGCGTCGCCCTATGCGAACCCGTTTTGGCGAGGTGCCTATCCGGAGTACACGTTCCCGAATTCGTCGAAAAAGCCTCCCGATTCACCCGATGCCCGCGTCTATCAGGCCCCCAATCTGAGTCTGCCGTTTGGACTCACATCAGATCGATTCGGCGGTCGGGTGGGCCTATTGGATGCTATCGACACGCAGCGGCGGCAGTTGGATCGCTCGGCGGAGACGGAAAATTACGATCGGCATCGGCAGTCCGCCATTTCCCTTTTGACGGGACCTCAGGTCCGGCACGCATTCGACGTGACGAACGCCGACGCGAAGGTTCAACAACGGTACGGCCGCAACAGCTATGGCTGGTCGTGTTTGATGGCCTATCGGCTCGTTGAAGCGGGCGTGAATTTGGTACAGGTCAACTTGGGCAACAACGAGACCTGGGACACGCACGGCGACGCGTTCCATCGGCTGAAGAACAAGCTCTTCCCACCGACCGATCGAGCGCTGTGCGCGTTGTTGGATGACCTCGAACAGAGCGGTCTGCTCGATAGCACGCTGATCGTGATGGCCGGCGAGTTCGGACGCACGCCGAAACTGTCAACACTCGCCGAGTCGTACTCCGGACCCGGGCGCGATCACTGGGGAGCCGTGCAGACGGCTTTCTTCGCCGGCGGCGGCGTCAAGGGAGGCACCGTGATCGGCTCGTCCGACAAGATCGGCGGTTATCCGGCGGCCGATCCGCAGAAGCCGGACAATATGGCGGCCACGATCTACAGTTCGCTCGGCATTCCATCGACGGCCGCCTGGAAGGACGACACCGACCGGCCACACCATATCTATCACGGTGAACCCATCCCCGGGTTGACCTGAGCAGCGTCCTGAGTCGACTGACGAAGCGAGCGCAGACCGTGAAAAGCGCGATAAACCCTGCGCCTACGATCGTTGATCCGACCATAGATTCGCGGTGACCCAGCAGGATCCGTCACGTGCGCTGCTTTTTTTCCTCCGAACCGTTTCGCGTCACGAACGATTTGAGCGCGAAGCCGAATACGAGGCCGGCCGCAAGCACCATCAGGAATGGGAATGACGGCAGCGGTGCCGACGTCACTTCCGTAGCGGTCTGGATGTTCTCCCAACCGTGCTGCAGATTCACGCCGAAGATCGCCGACAGCGTGGCCAGTGGAAAGAAAAATGCCGCCAGCACGTTCAGCCGGTGCGACGACTGGGCCATCTGAAAACTGCTCTCGGCTTGCTCCTCAGTTCGTTTGGCGATCAGAAATTCGAGCGACGTCTTCGCGTCGCTGTACAAGAGATCGGCCGTGCGTTCGATGCGATACGCGCGATCGCGATGATTGAGAATGTTCCGATCGTCCGGAGACATCTCCCTGGCCTGTTGCAGCGCTTGATGCATGTTCCGTGCCGATCGTGCCATCGGCGCGATCGCGTTAGCGACCGCAAAGTACTCGGCGGCACTCGTCGCCTGCTCGTCCTTCTCTTCGAAACGCGTGACGATGTCGTAGTATTCGTCCATGTGCTTCTTCAGCGATTGCGGACCCGCCCCTAAGGAATCAGAACTCCATGTGCCATCGGGTTGCCGCCAAAAGAACCGGCCCTTACGCCCGATGTCTTCCGGCTTGGGCGGCTCGTGCAGAATCAGCAACAGATGCCCGTCGGCCATCATGACACGCTGTCGACCGACCTGTTCACCCAACCGTTCCCGAAATATGCCGGGCACTTCCCACGTCGACGGTAACATCGCGTTTTTAGCCATGACTAAACAGCTCCTGTGTTTGCGTGACGCTTCGAACCATGTTGGCTATAGCATGTCTTACAATTCCAAGCCGTCAAGACAGCCCGGCGATTCATTGGGACGCTTCGCATTAAACCGCTCACAAATGACGCTTGTGCCATTTTCGCAGAGTCAAGAATTGTGACAACCGGCTCGTGCTACGGTACGGAGGCGAGTTGTCAGTCGAGAGCCGCAGCCTGGAATCGTGCGTCTGCCAGCGCGCGAGGTCGTTGGTTGACGGCCACTTTTCGCGAGAATTGTGATAGAGTGCGGGCACGAGTGGTGAGCGTCAAGTCGCCGTTATTGGCGTACGGCGCCCCAGGACGAAAACAGCGCGGACTGAAACAACGGGCGATACTTCGCAATGAACACTTCTTCGAATTACGTGACCACACCAGAGCTTGAGCAGGGTCTCGCGGATGTGCTCGACTCGCCGAAAGATGTCGGTCGCCTCGACGCGATCTTCGTGCGACTGAAGGAGAACGTTCACGACGCGCGTGACGTCGTCGTGCTCTCATCCGAAGGCGGCATCGAAGGCGACCGTTGGTCCACCGATCATTGGCAAACGCTTTCCGACGGCCGATCCGACCCAAGCTCTCAGGTCTCATTGATCAACGCGCGGCTACTCAAGCTCATCGCGGGGCAATCCATCGCAACCAGCCTCGTGGGCGACAACCTGGTCGTCGACCTCGATCTCAGCGATGAAAACTTGCCACCCGGCACACGCGTGCGAATCGGAGACACGGTCGTTCTGGAAATCAGTGACGAGGCTCATACCGGTTGCGGAACATTTTCAGACCGCTACGGCACACAGGTTTGCCAGTTCGTCAACAGCGCGCGGGGCAAGTCGCTGAATCTTCGAGGCTGCTTCGCCCGTATTCTGGAAGGCGGTACAATAAAGATCGGGGGCCCCGTTTCGAAGACCTCGGGCGGACAGCCTGGCTGAGGTTTTCTCACACGTGATGGCACACCTTCGGAGACGGGCCAATGCAGCAACGCGAAAGGCACAAAGCCCACTAGCCGGCAGAACGAATCAGATATTCGTTCCGAGAGAATGGTTAGTTGACGATTCGTTCAGGATTCCATCACCGCCGTAAATTGGAATCTCAAAGCGTGTCTCTCAAGAATCGGCTTGTGGAATATCGTTCAAAAGTTGCCAATGCCAACGAATACCCACTTGTACCGGAGTGGGCCAAGGAGCTAATGCTTGAACGCCTAGATGACCTTATCGCATTGCAGGACCCCCAGGAATTCGAATACAAAGCCCGATTTTTTGACAGGGGCGCGACGCGAGCAATATACGATCAGTGTGGTTCTGAAGTTGATGACATAATTTCAGATATTCCTGAAGTCTGACTCGTACGATAAAAGGCGAACGATCAGAAACACGCAACGGGGACATTCAACGTATTCGTTTCGCCGAACGCGGGTGATGTCGTGAATCGCGAGACGACGACGTACACGTCTGACAAGAGGGGGATCCGCGTCGGCGCGACATTCAAAGTCGATGTCGATAACAATCCCGCCACCGCCCTTGTCGTCCGGACCCACTCCCAATTTTTGTACCCAGATGAGTGACAGAATCGGGATTCAGTGATACGGCTGTATTCCGTAGGGCTGCGCGACGGCCGATCTCACTCGGGATCGGGCTTCAAGCGAATCACGCTGTCGAGCCGAGTGGTTTCCAACACGTCGCGGACCTCCGCGTTCGCGTTCCAGAGTTCGATCTCGATGCCGCTGCGTTGCAGTCCCACGAAAATGTTTAGCAGCGTGCTCGAGACCAATCCAATATTCTGGAGATCAAAGGCCAATTTCTTGACGGGTTGCTCGTGCAGCAGTCCGTCCAATTCGTCTTCGCACTTTGAGAGGAATTTGAAGTCCCACGTGTTCGACTTCAGGAACGTGAGCACCGTACATTTATCAGCTTGCCGAATTTCGAAAATATTCGTACTGCCGGACATGCTCATCCACCCGTCTCGACGGCTACGCCAACCGCGATCGAATGGCCCAACGATCGAAAACCAATTGTACGAAATCACATCATACGTTCGATGAGTTGTCTCAGAGCCCGCTGGTTGGTGACGTCTACCATGTTCTTGTCGAGACAAGATTGGCCACAACACGAGTTCGAGACCATCTCGCGTGAAACGACGGCGGAGAGAGTCTCCATTCGTCACCGACCATTCCGATCGGTCTTCCGGTCACACGCACATCGGCTCATGCACCCGTCATTGTACCCGCTGTTGAGGCAAATCGCGACATCTTGCGCGTTCGGATTTGACCTTTGTGGCGGTTCCGCGAGATCATGTCGGACCTATTACCGTACGCTACCGATCGCCATGTTGCCGGGGCATCTCGAATCGACTTGTCTGAGCAATCTGCCTGTATCGATTGTGCCGGCTAGGATGTTCCAATGCCGCGGGAACGTCGGCCCGGTGTCGCGCCCGATTTGCCCAGCGGGCAGCAGGTCGTAGTGTTTTAGTGGGCAGACTTTACCGTTCGTATCGGCGACATCACGAGCCATTCAGAAAGCAGTCCGAAGCCGCATGTCCAACACGCTCCGATTCTCAAAACGCCGGCTGCTTGTAAAGGCCCTTGAGCGCAGTGGTTGCAACCGCGTGCTCAGTTCCGCGCCGACCTGGCAGGGACTGCTGACTCTCAACTACCACCGAATCGGCCATCCAGACGACTCACCATTCGATCACGGGCTGTGGAGTTCCACACACGAAGAGTTCGCCCGCCAGGTTGCTTACTTGGCAAAGAACTTTGACGTCGTTGGCATCGATGATCTGGATGACGTGCTCAAGAAAAGGTCCGGCCGGCACGTGATGATCACGTTCGATGACGGCTACCGGGACAACTACGAACTCGCGTTTCCCATTCTTCGACAACACCGAACGCCGGCAACGTTTTTCTTGACCACCGGGTTTCTCGATCAGCCGAAGATTGCTTGGTGGGACGAAATTGCGTGGATGGTCCACACGAGCACGCGGTCGGGTCTCGATCGAAACGTGTGGACCATTCAACCGGTCGATTTCACGACGCCGGGCTCTCAGGACGCAATCAACGTTTTGTTGAGCGTGCGCAAGAGCCTTAAGCAGATGGAAGCCGACGACTATCTTGATTTCCTCGCCGACGCCACTGGAAGCGGCCGCTGCCCCGGCCATCTTGCAGAACAGATGTGGATGACGTGGGACATGGTTCGAGAAATGCAGATTGCGGGAATGGGATTCGGCGGGCACACGGTGAACCACCCCGTGTTGACTTCCTGTCCGCCGGATGACCAGGACCGAGAGATCGCCGAGTGTCTCGCACGGATCGAATCCGAACTCAGAGAGGCGATCACTGCCTTTAGTTACCCCGTGGGAAGCCCAGCGGCCTTCGATGAGATCTCCCGCGTCTGCTTGCAGTCGCGCGGCTGCCGTTGGGCATTTAGCTATTATGGGCAATACGTGTCATCCGGTCGATTCGACCGGTATGATCTTCCTCGGGTTGCCATCGAGAGTGACATGTCATTCGGTGAATTCCGTTCAATTGTCGGGTTACCGCAACTGTTTGCGTGACCTGGCTTGCAATCGAGAATGGCTCGATATAAATTCATACCAACCGGTTCCGTTTGCTGGTGTGTGTAGTGTTGCGCACGATGCGCTGCCTGTGTACGTCAAGCCGGCAAAGGGAGAGGTGGAGCGCCCGTTGGAGGCAGCCCGCCGGTGGCGTTGCGGCTTGAGCCGCTTTGTGAATCGTGTAGGAGAAACTGAATGGGGCACTATATCGGGCCCAAAGCTCGGATTAACCGTCGTCTGGGATCTAGCATTTTCGAAAGCGCCGGTGCGCTGAGGGCCGCTGAACGGCGTGACTATCCGCCCGGAATGTCGCAACGTCGGCGAAAGATTTCGAACTACGGCATCGCGTTGGCCGAGAAGCAAAAGATCAAATACTACTACGGCTTACGCGAAAAACACCTCCGCCGATATTTTGCCAAGGCTCGGCGACTCCAGGGCAACACAGGTGAACAACTGTTGATGCTATGTGAGCGCCGGCTGGATAACGTCATCCGGCGTGCCGGGCTTGCCATCTCTCGCCCGCAGGCGCGGCAAGGAGCCGCCCACTCCCATTTCCAATTGAACGGCCAAACCGTCAGCGTTCCGTCGATTCTGGTAAAGCCGGGCGACGTGATCACGGTCCGCAACCGACCGAACCTGCGAAGCGTGTACAGCGGAATTGTGGAATCGTCGGCGACCGAGCAAACGGGTTGGCTCGCGTTCGACCAGAACGACCTCAAGGCGACTGTTTTGTCGCTGCCGACGTTTGAAGACGTGAGCCTTCCGGTCGACGTGGGTAAAGTCGTCGCGTTCCTGTCGCGTTGAGCCAAAGCAATCGAGCACCGACGTGAACCTGTGCTCACTACAATCGTCCCGTACTCGCGACCGTGAAAAGGTGCTCAATGTCCGCGGAACGGTTTACTGCCGTGCTGTTGTACGGCGCGCCCGGTGTCGGCAAAGGCACGCAGGGCAAGATTTTGGGCCAAATACCCGGCTTTTTCCATCTCTCATCCGGTGAAGTCTTCCGGTCGATGGATATCGGTTCGAAGTTGGGCAAACAGGTGAGTGAGAGCATCTCCCGCGGTGAATTGGTTCCCGACGACCTGACGCTGCAAATTTGGAAGCAAGCACTCAACGGGCAGATCGCAACCAGCCAGTACAAGACGCACGAAGATCTGCTCATCCTCGACGGTATTCCGAGAAATGTTTCACAGACAGAATTGCTCAACGAATACATCGACGTCCGGCGAGTCATTCACCTGGTTTGTACCGACGAAGAAGCCATGGTTCACCGGCTGAAGCGTCGTGCTTTCCGGGAACACCGGGCAGACGACGCAAACGAAGAAGTCATTCGCCATCGCTTCGAAGTCTACCGCGAGGTCACCGAGCCCGTGATCGACTGTTACGCCAAAGAACTCATCGCAGACGTCGACGCCGTCGGCTCCCCCGCTGAGGTCTGTCGGGCCATTCTTGAATGCGTAATTCCCGTGCAGAACGAACACTTCGCCCGGCAGAACCTTTGAGAGTGGTTTCCAGACGCTCCCGACGAAGCTAAACCTGCGAGCTTCATCCCTCTTCGGCCGCATGCCAGGTTCCTGGTTGGCCACCAATAGTTCGCACTGCGTTTCGGGATGCGACTTAGAGCGCGCCCCACGAAACTGTAGCGACTCAAACGCTCCTATTTCAGCTTCAATCGCGTCTCGAGCTGCGACAACGAAACTAGACATGGTCTAGAGATCAAGCTCTTGCCGCAGATGGTGCAGCTTTTCCAATGCCGCCATCGGCGTCATTTGGTCGAGGTCGAGGTCGCGAATCTCTTCTAACAGCGGGTGGTCGCCTGAGCCGAACAGTGACAACTGCTGGGACGACGAGGCGGCTGTCTCCCGCTTGGGAATGTTCGGCTTGCCAGACTCATCCAGGTGTTCGGCTTCCAGCGTCTGCAGAATGATGCGTGCGCGGTCGATCACACCTCGCGGGACACCGGCTAGGCGCGCCACGTGTATGCCGTAGCTCTTGTCGGCGGCCCCTTCTACGATTCGGTGCAAGAAAACGATGTTGTTCTTTTCCTCGCGCACGGCGACGTTCCAGTTGGATGCGTTGTGAAGCGACTGCGTCAGTTCGGTCAGTTCGTGATAGTGAGTTGCGAACAGCGTCCGGCAGCCGATGACGTCGTGCAGGTGTTCGGTCACCGACCATGCCAAGGAAATGCCGTCGTAGGTACTGGTGCCGCGACCGATTTCGTCAAGAATGACGAGGCTACGCTTTGTAGCTGCGTTAAGAATCCGCGCCGTTTCGGTCATCTCGACCATAAACGTGCTCTGCCCTTTGCTCAGTTCGTCACTGGCGCCAACGCGGGCAAAAATTCGGTCGGCGACACCGATGCGGGCCTCGCTGGCAGGAACAAACGAGCCCATCTGTGCCATGACCGTCAGCAGAGCTGCCTGCCGAATGTAGGTGCTTTTTCCCGCCATGTTCGGCCCGGTAATGATCTGAACGCGGCCGTCAGCGGCCCCCAGGCGTACGTCGTTGGGGACGAATTCACCCGACGGTTGGAGCCGGTCGAGCACGGGATGTCGGCCTTCCCGGATGTCGAGTACGGCGTCGGGCGTCACCTCGGGCCGGCAATAGCCTCTCGAAGTCGCCAGCACGGCCAGTGCGGCCAGCACGTCGACTTCCGCCAGAACGCGCCCCGACTGCTGCAACCGGCCGCATTCCCGGCCCACACGCTCTCGCAACGCAAAGAACTGATCTTGTTCTAAGCTGGTGGCGCGTTCCTCGGCCCGCAGCACTTTGTCTTCGTATTCCTTGAGTTCGGGGGTGATGTAGCGCTCTTGGTTTTTTAGCGTCTGCTTGCGAATGTAATCATCGGGAACCTTGTCCGCTTGGGCCGCGGTCACCTCGAGGTAGTACCCGAAGACACGATTAAAACCGATTTTCAAATTGCTGATGCCGGTCCGCTCGACTTCTTGCGCCTGGTAGGCGGCGATCCATTCCTTTCCGCCCCGAGCCAGTTCTCGTAGCTCATCAAGTTCCGAGTCGTATCCGACGCGAATGATTCCGCCGTCCGTCGTAACCAGCGGCGGTTCGTCGACCAAGGCTTGTTCGACGTCGGCGCGCACCTCGGCGCACAGGTCGAGATTGGTTTCCAACCGGCACAGCCGCTGCGACGACCGGCCGCTTAACTTGGCCTTGAGCTTCGGCAACAGTGAAAGGGTGCTCGCCAGAC
>Ga0315336_1003233_pt1 | contig 22312 bp, 14 predicted proteins | sample ASW5metaG_FD_204512 | JGI IMG/M metagenome (GOLD analysis project Ga0315336, IMG submission 204512) | Ammonia-oxidizing marine archaeal communities from Monterey Bay, California, United States - ASW #5 | ecosystem: Environmental > Aquatic > Marine > Intertidal zone | place: USA: California... | reverse complement strand
CGGGAACGGCGGGGACCGCCGTCTCCAGGAATGAGACAACATCTTGATAAGAACGAAGATATGAATATGGAGACGGCGGTCCCCGCCGTATTGAGAATGGATGGGTCATGAAACGACCACATCGGAGCGGCAGCTTAAGTCAGTACCATTCGGGTCAGTCCGGAATGGCTCGGAAGCAACTCGGGTCCTTGGGCTTCGTGGTGGAAGGCAGAATTATTGGAGGCAGAATTATCTTCTGTAGTCTCCGCCGGATATAAAGTGGGTGGGATACCTCCACCATCCGCCAACGAAAACCAAAGCATTTGCGGAACCTGAGGAAATCATTCTGCCTCAAATCATTCTGCCTCCTATACGGCTTTGCTGCTCCGGGAAAGTTATCTTGAATTCTTCGTCGCGAGCTTCGTCGTGAACTTTGTCGAAAAATCGGCTCCTTCCAAAACCAATTTCGACGAAGTTCGCGACAAAGATTTTTCCAATCTGGACTTAAGTCAGCGCCATTTAGGTCAGTCCGCACATGGGGTCAATTTCATCTTCCCCCGCCTGGGCTCGCGATCCGCGCGGTCGAGGTAGACCGTCACTGCCCGTGTTACGCCGCCCATACACCCCTTTCCCACGTTGCCGCCAGGTCCAGGCATCCCTGAAAGCCTTGCGGATCTTGATTGACCAGCGAGGGGCTGCTTAGGGGGATTGTTTTCCTTTCGCATTCGCGGGTTCACCAGTCTCTCAAGCATCAGGCTTTTTCATCATCGCCCAAGAGATTTCAGCCGGCTACGGTTTATTCAACCGATAGTAGGTTCCGTCGCCGGAGGCCGGAATTGTCACCTGGTTCTGATCCCCGACCACGGTGGGGCTCCCTTCCGGAGACCAGCTCGGCGCGCTCCAGTCGGACTTGGATTCCAGGCTGAAGCCGGTGGTGTCCTGGGTTGGCCACGACAAGACGACATTGCCGCCGGAGAGGGTGATGTCGAGAATCGGCGGACTCACAAGCGGAGTCACGAGTTCGATCTTGATGTTGGAAAAGGTGATTCCATTGTCTTCCGAAGGGCCGTGGGTCGTGGTCGAACCGAAGGTGCTGGAATTCGCATGCACTCCGAGCATCCCGAACTCTGTTGCGGTCGCACTCGAGTCAGACTGGGTGTGGGTGCTCAGCAGGGTGGATCCCTCGTACAAGGATCCCGTCACCTGAACCTCGCCCGCCGCCTGCCTTCTCACCGAGAACTCAACGGTGTAGGTGGTGTTGGCGAGAAACGTGTAGCTGTTGCCGCCGCTGCCCAGATCGGCGTAATCCCCGGTCGTGGCCAGGAGCCTGCCGGAGCCTGGATTGTCGCGCTCGCGCAGGGTCAGATTCTCGGAACCGGTGGTGACATCCAGATCCATCATGTACCCATTCAGGTTATTGAAGTTCGAGTTCGGATTGCCGCTGGAAGCAGTCAGGTCCGCTTCCAGGCCGGGGAGGTGCCCGGTGGTGTCAAAGAAGCCGAACCGAAGCGCCGCCGTGCGGTTGTTGCCAACCGTCGGCGGAGTGGTGAAGGTGAGTGTCGCAACCAGCCTGTCTCCGATCGCCAGCGGTTGTGAGGCGAAGATCCCATGGATGCCGCGTCCGGAGCCTCCGGAAACAAGCCCCAACTGGCCGGTGTAGGCTTCGATCGAGTTGCCGCTGCTGGAGGTCGACGAATACCAGTCGGCTTCGAGCGGACCGGTGTTGGCACGGTTGCCGTCGGTGAAGCTGTCATCCACGACAACGTTCGTGCCGGTTCCGCCTGAGGGCACCACGCTGAACGTGGCGGTGACCGTTTTGTCGGCATCCACCGTGATCGTGTCCGGATTCTGTGTTCCGACAAGATCATCGCTCCAGCCGTCGAACTGCCAGCCTGCGTCAGGTGTCGCGGTGACGGTCACCATGGTGCCGTCCGTGTAGATTCCGCCGACCGGGTTCAGCCCCATACTGCCCTGGCCAACGATGTTCGTCGTCAACGCGTAGATATCCGTCCACGTCAACTCATTGAAGTGGATGGTGGCCTCGCCGGCGTCTTGCAGGTAGGCGCCCGCCTTCCAGTAGCTGGGAAAGGTCCAGAACGAAACGTCCCGGGTCACCAATGTTGTTCCATCGATCGCGACGCTCAAATCCTCGTCAATGAGAGTGATGTCACAATCGAAGTAGCCCGTTGGCGCGGGCCCCAGGTCGACATGCTCCGTATTGCTGCCGCCCGAATCGGTCTTAATGGCTGCCCAGATGTGATTTGGAGGGGATCTCGTGAAGTGCCTATAGATTCGTACGAGGGGCTTGTTCGGCCCGGGACCCGCATTGGCGTCGTCGTGAATCTGCATGAACGTGACCTGGTCGCAGGTCTGGGAGACAATATTCACGTTGGCATGCGCGGCCCGGTTGCCCGCGTTGATGAACCAATTGCCCAGGTATCTCAGTTCGGTCCTCTGGCTGTCCCCGGTCTGGTAGAACGCCATCTTGTCGGTGTCATCGACTTTGAACCAATCGGAACAATACCCGCCGATCAGCTCTGCCTGGGTGGCTTCCGTTCCGCTGTCGGGCGCCTGCAGCTTGCACTCGGCGATGGCAGCCTGGAATTTGGGGATGCTGTAAGGCGCGGTACATTGCGCGCGCGCATGGGATCCGATTCCCATGACCAAAGCGACGTTGAAAACAATGTGGAATCGCTTCATTGTTGTTGGAGCAAGCCTAAGGCTTCTTCAAACGAAAGTAGGTTGAGCCGCCGTTGGCTGGAATTGTCACCTGGTTCTGATCCCCGACCACGGTGGGACTCCCTTCCGGAGACCAACTCGGCGCGCTCCAGTCGGACTTGGATTCCAAGGTGAAGCCGGCGGTGTCCTGGGTTGGCCACGACAAGACGACATCGGCGCCGGAGAGGGTGATGTCGAGAGCCGGCGGACTCACCGCGGTGGTCACGAATTCAACCTTGATGTTGGAAAAGGTGATTCCGTTGTCTTCGGAAATGCCGTGGGATGTGGTCGAACCGAAGGTGCTGGAATTCGCGTGCATTCCAAGCATCCCGAACTCTGTTGCAGTCGCACTCAAGTCAGACTCGGTGTGGGTACTCAGCAGGGCGAGTCCCTGGTATAATGATCCCGTCAGCTGAACCTCGCCCGCCGACTGCCTTCTCACCGAGAACTCGACGGTGTAGGAGGTGTTGGCGAGAAATGTGTAGTTGTTGCCGCCGCTGCCGAGTTCGGCATAATCCCCTGTCGTGGACAGGAGTCTGCCGGAGCCGGCGTTGTCACGCTCGCGCATGGTGAGGTCCTCCGAACCTGTTGCCACATCCAGATCCATCATGTACCCGTTCAGGTTATTGTAGTTCGAGTTCGGACTGCCGCTGGAAGCGGTCAAATCTGCTTCCAGGCCGGGGAGGTGCCCGGTGGTGTCAAACAAGCCGAACCGAAGCGCCGCCCCCACGTTGATGCCGACCGTGGCAGGGGTGGTGAAGGTGAGCGTCGCGATCAGCGTGTCGCCGATGGAGAGTGGTTGCGAAGCGAATATCCCATGGTTGCCTCGGCCCGAGGTGCCTGAAACCAGCCCCAACTGGCCTGGGTACACTTCAATCGAATTGCCTCCGTTTGAGGTAGATGAGTACCAGTCTGCCTGGAGGGGGCCGGTGTTGGCGCGATCCGCATCCACGAAACTGTCGTCAACGACAACGTTCGTGCCGGTTCCGCCGGGTGTCTCAGCATTCACCGCGATGTTGAGGGTGGCGGCATCGCTTCCGCCGACGGCGTCCACCTGCACAGTGAAGACATTGGCGCCCACATCCCCGGCGCCGGGTGTGCCGGAGAGCACACCGTTGGTTGCCACGTTTAACCAGGCCGGACCGGATATTTTCGAGAAGGACATCGGATCGGATTCCGGGTCGGATGCGTTGTCGGCCAGCGAACTGTTGTATGCGGCATTTTCAACGGCATCGATTTCGTCGACAGGATCCGTGGTAAAGGCAGGTGGCTGGTTGGACATGCCGGAGAGTTCGCCGAAAAGAACCACGTTATCGATGTAGACATCGTCGCCGTTTGCGGAGGCATCGCAGCGGAATCGAATCTTCGCGTTGCCCGTGAAGTTGTAGGTCGCATCATCGAAAATAAGTATCGGATTGTATCGGGTTCCGTTATCCACAAAGTCCACGTCGTTGATATAGGACTTGACGGTCGTCCAGGTGGATCCGCCGTTGTCCGAGTACTGCACCCAGAAGTCCTCGCTATCTTCAAAGCTCTGAACCACATAGCTGAAATCAATCCTGAGCTCGGAATATCCGGTCAGATCCAGCGGATTGGTTAACGTCGCAACAGAAGTCGATGTGTTATCCTGGAGGTTGACGCACTGGGTTCCGATCGCATGGTCGCTCGAGAGCAGGGCATCGCTGCCGCCGTCCGTATAGTTCCCCCAACCGCCTTCGAAATCATCGTTGGCCAGTTCCACCCAGTCGCCGGTGGGATCCACGGTAATGTTGAGTGTTGCCGTATCACTCCCGCCGGTGGCGTCCACCTGCACAGTGAAGACGTTTTGACCCGCATCACCCGCACCCGGCGTACCGGAGAGGGTACCGTTGGTTGCCACGCTCAACCAGGCCGGACCGGACACTTTTGAGAAGGTCATCGGATCGGATTCCAGATCGGATGCGTTGTCCGCGATCGTGCTGCCGTACACGGCATCTTCGGTGGCATTGATCTCGTTGATCGGATCGGTCGTAAACGACGGTGGCTGATTCCCAAACCCATTGTGAGTATGCGTCAGCGAATAGAATGTCACCTGTGCGAACTGGCTGCCACCGCCCTCGTTGTTCTGATTGTAACAACCTGCTTTGAAGTACATCCAGTCGTCGGCGAAACCGCTCCCGCTCATATCCACTATTTCCACGACATCGGGTTTGCCGGCCCGCATGATGGTGACGGTCAGCGTGTTGCCGATAGCCTGGATCTCGTAACTCCACTCTTCACCCAGGGAAATCCCATCGGCCGGGTCGGAAGCGCTATCGCTTCGGCTGCCGATCATTTCATACCACTGCTCGCTGCCTGAAGTGGGTTCGTGCGCGAAGTAGATCGAGCCTTTTGAGTTGCCCGGCAGCTTTCGGTAGTACACCCGGCACGGCTCATCCGAGGATGCGTGTATCTGCCCGACAACCACGCGCCCGACCTTAGAACTACTCCCCGTGGTCGATACATGATCGACGGTCAGGGTGGCCGTCATTGTGCCGTCGACTCCTCCGGAAGCTTGTTGATTCGCCGGGCTTGAACTGGAGAATACCCAGTTGTTCAAGCCGATACCGGTCGTGGAGATACTGGTATTGCCGGCACGGAGCATCTCGCGAAGTTCGCAGCGAGGGTAGGTGCTGCCACCGGTCTGCCCATCGTTCGGGCACTTGAAGACCATGCCTCCGGTAACGAGGTCGGTGTAGAATTCATCCGTGCTTTCAAAGCCGCCGGAGAGTTCCTGTTCCTTGATTTCAGTCTGATCGGGTAGCGTAACCTTCCATGCCGTCAGGTCGAAATTGCCGCTGGGAGGCAGGTTCGGGTCGAGGGCCCTGGAGGTGGCCGCGGTACTCAGAGTCGCCGCAGCGACGCACAGGCATACGAATCCGCTGTGAATGTGGCGTAGCATAGGTTGAATATGAATTCTGGATGTCATTACCAATCGCCCCGGCATACCTAGTTGTCAAGTTGGAGGCAGTCTACTCAAACACGATGTAGACCAACTGCTCGGTCGTGTGCGAGCGCTCGTTATTGTCCGCCTGGTCTCCTATCAGGTCACGCTCAACGGGGTCCGATAGTCGATCACGACGCGTGGCTCCGCCTCCAGCCTTCCATGGCGGAAGATCTGACTTCGGCCACGTTCTGCTCTCCTGCATTTGTCGTTTCACTTTAATATTTTCTCCAAGAACAGTCAAGAAAAATAAGTCTGGCGCCGGCAGGGAATAGAACGGATTCGCCTGAATGCCGCATCGCTAAATGGGGAGGAATGAGATTCATTGCGCGTGTGCCACCGATTCATAGGGCATACCCATATCTTCTCATCCTTGTCATGGTGCGGCGGACAGTGAAAGAAGGTCCTTCTCCCCGAGAAACTGATGCACCTGGTCCCGCATCTGATTTTTCCATTCGGGAAACTCGCGAGTGAAGCTGTGACCGCCTTCCGGAATCGCCACCAGCTCGCATGAATTTGACGTGGCCGTCAGCGCATCGCGCAGTGAAGCTGCCGTTTCGAAATCCACCAGCGCGTCGTCCCTCGCGTGAAACATAAGCACCGGCGGCATGGAAGATTCCAACTGGTGGATGGGCGAAAGGGCAAGTGCATCCTGCCCGAACCGGGCGGGCGTGTATCCGGAAGCGGTCGAGGTGTCCGTCACCGCCGAGGTCAGAAAAAGAGCCGCGGGTTTTTCCCGGGGTGCCTCCGCCGGATCGGATCCGGGCGGCGTACTTTCAATCGCTGTCCAGAGGGCAATATGTCCCCCGGCCGACGTTCCGCCCACCACGATTTTCGCAGGGTCGATTCCAAGTTCTGTCGCGTGGTCCGCGACCCATCGAAATGCCGCCCGGCCGTCCGCCACGGCGGCCAGGGGGCTGGTGCCGAACCGGTTCTTCGTCCGGTAATCCGGCGCGATACCCACCATGCCCTGCTCTGCGGCCCAGCGGGCCCAAGCGGCGGACTTCTCCGGGGTGCCGCGGGTCCAGCCGCCTCCGAAAAAGTAGATGAGCGCGGACCTTCGTTCCCCGGCGTTCCAACCCTCGGGCATGAACGCAAAGAGTTTCATGCTGTTCTCGTCCTCGCGATAGTCGAAGGTTTCGCTCCCCGGGATTCGATCCGGCGTCGCTTCCTCGGTGGCCGACGGCAGGACCTGCCCCGGTGCGACCGGAACGGATTCACCGGTCGGGTCCGTTACCCGGAAGTTATCGAGCAGAAAATCCGCCCGTCCGTTGCTCGAGGAACTGAAGCCGATCCGGCCTAACCCTACGGCTCCCCGGGTCACCGATGTCTGCATGGCATATCCGAATGCAGGCTGTCCCTCCACCAGGGCGCCGTTGATCCATACCACAAAGGAATCCGGATTGAGTTGCGCCGCCTCCCCGTTGTCCGGGCGAAGGTAGGTCAGGGTAGCGTCATCCCCGTCGTTCACCCAGATTTGAACATGCTGGGGGGCGTCCAGGTCGTACGCGCTCCGCAGGACTGCGGACGCTCCCACCCGCAAGGCCAGTGTCCTGGCTGCGCCGGTTTGGGAGAATTCCACGCTGAACCCCCGCTTGGCATTGGCGTTGAGCATCAGGCTGGACGACGTGTTCCACGGCCCCACTCCGAAGATGAGGATCGCCTTTGCCGCGGTGTCGTCCGGCCGGTTGTTCAAGAGATCGAACGACACATGCAGCCCCTGGAGACCGGTCTTGCCAACGTTGTACTCCAGGGCGCCGCCATCGTCGGTATGATCTCGGAAATGCGCGACCTTTCCTTCGCCCACGCGTCCGCCCCCCTCCGCCACCGCGACCTGTTTCACGCGACGCAACACGGGATTCCCCGGCTCTGCGCCCGTCGCGTGCGCTTCATACGTCTCGTTCAGGTACACCGCGGTTTCCGTGCCGGGCGCGTTCAACGCGGCACCGGCTGCCACCAAGGATAGTGCGAGAAGCCTCTTCATGCGTTTCTCCGTTATCGCATCAACCAAAGAACCAGCTGGTCCAGGCCTGCCTGGGTCTCTTCCGCCGGAAGGCCGGCAGCCGCCTCTCGGTAGGGCGCATGGTCATACACCGAGGCGGCGTACAGCAGCAACGGCACCAGCCGGGTCCTGTCCGCCTCCCGGATGGTGGGGTGGGGCCAGGGCACGGCCGGGTCCGCGTAGGGGGCCACGTAATCCAGGGCGGCCCGTAACCGGGAATCACCGGCTCGCCACAAATCCACCCCCGTGTGTTCGGCCAGGCACGCCAACGCGAAGAATCCCTCCAGGTTGAACAGGGAGTAATGGAGCGTGCGGGTTCTGGCCAATTCCTCCGGCTGCGTCCCGTCGGATTGAATGTGGGCGAGGAGGCGTTTCTCGATCGCGGCTTCCGCCACAGACCGGGCATAGGCCGTGTCCCCGACGTACAGTGCGACGTGCATGATCTGCACATCAAAAAACGTGCCGTGATTGTTTGTGGTGTCCGATTCCGCCCGCGCCAGCTTGTTGGTTTTCAGCCATTTGAGGTAGGCTTTGAACCACTCGCGCATGGCGGCGTGCTCGTCGTCGCGAAGTGCCGCGGACCCTTTCAGCAGCGCCAACCCGTCCAGGGCCTGGCAGAGCAGGCGGGCGTCGATCAGCCCGGACTTGCGACCGGACTCGCGGCCGGGAATGGCCTGGGCGTGGTTGAGGTTGGGGTTCATCCGTGTTGTCGGATCGAGAAACCAGGTCCGCAACAACCGCCCGGCGCGCTCGGCGTAGCGGGTTTCGCCGGTGAGATAGTAGGACAGTGCGAGGGCTTCCACCCCGCGCGTCATCCGCTCCACCCGCGGCCGGTCGGAGGCGGCCCCCTGGCTGTCCGGGTTCGTTTCTCCGTCTCGCCGGATGTAGGGAAGGCCTTCGGGCTGATCCGGATCCGGCCACCAGTACCGGCCGAAGCTCAGGTAATCATGCTTGTCGCCGCTGGCCGGGGTCAGGGTCTTGTTTACCACCGTGAACGGCCCGTTGGTCATCGCCGCATCGGCGGCGGCAAGGAGGTTGGTAAAGGCGGGTTGCAGAACCGGATCGCCGGCCTGTATCCGCCGCTTGGTTTCCGCAAGTTGCGCCCCATCCATCAGGAACGTGGTTGGGGCCGCCTGGCCGACCATGCTCGATAGCGCGATCCACAACAGGCCCGCCTGCGCCGCCAATCTCATATCACGATCCCTTCCACAACCGATTTGATTCGATTCGCCATTCGCCCTGCCTGTCGTGGTTCAACACCCAATGTCCGTCGGCGCACTCTCCCGCCGTCCACTTCCCCGGCTCGGATGTTGCATCTCCCACCCACACCAGCGCGGCCAGCCGATGCGTGCCCGGCGTCAATTCCGCGACCAACTCCAGGGTGAGGCTGCAAGGCGCCAGGATGTGCAACCGTTGGCCGTCAGATCCCGGCGTGGTGTGTGTGGCAATCCGATCGAAACCCCGGAGCGGCTGGACCGCCACGCGGTGAGTACGGTTCTCCGCCCACGCGAAATCCGCTTCCATGTTGCGACGGATGTCATCCGTCTGATCTGCGCCCAGCGCATAGGTGCCGAGGCGGATCGTCGCAGCCTCCGGGCAATGGACACTATGCAGGTGGAGCTGCCAGCCGCCGCGCCACCAAATCGAAGTCTCCACGCGCAGGTTGTGCTGCCCGGTCTTCTCGCCCAGCGAGTATACGCACGTCATATGGTCTGATTCGACGTCGACCGCATGCGTGGTGTGGCGACCATACACGGTTCCGTTCGACAATGTTGCGGTGAGTGCGCAATCGGGGGGATAGTCGGAGTGCTCGGTCTGCGTGAGTTGCCCCACGCCGGTCCGGACGCTGAACTTTCCGTACTTGGCGGTGCCGAACCTCCGGTTGCTCGCATTGATGGATGTTCCTGCATTCAGGAGTTCGACTTCCCCCGCATTCGAGCGCACGACGAACGTGGCCGGGGCAATGGCCCGGGAAAAGTCTTCCTGTTCGCAGGGCAGGGGATGCTCCGGCTCGGTCCAGAACGTGTGGTCCGGGGGCAGGAGAAGCGGCGCGAAGGCCTTGGCAGCCCAATAGGGAGAGCCCGGGCAGCAGTAGGGTTCCGCCATGGTGCGGAAATCGTCGATCCAGCCGGCGGAGAGGCACCCTTCCGCCTGGCCGATCGGATGCTTCAGGAAGAAAGCCAGGTTCCGGGTGCAAACGCGGCGCGCGAGACCCGGTTGAACTGACTTGACTCCCGCCTTGATTGCCACAGCAAAGGGGGCGCTGGCGGCAAACCGGTAGTGCATCGACCGGCCAAACGGGGGGTGTTCGCCCGAGACGGCGAAAAAGTGAACATAATCCTGGAGAAAACTTTCTGCCCATTCCCGCCACCGTGCTGCGCGGTCCGGATCGCGTTCTCCGTACAGAAGACTCCACCAGAGACCCCAGTAGTGGAAACCGAATGGATTGTAGTAATCGACAGCCTCGTTCATGCCGTCGACGAACCAACCGCCGCCCAGGTGCATGGATTCCAGGTGGTCCAGCAGCCGGTCTACGATGGGGCGGTCCGCGGGTAGGCCAAACCCTTCTTTCCCGATAAACTCCGTGGGCAGCACGCAGAAAAACATGTGGTTGTTGGCGTGAAGCGAGACACCGCGCACCGTTCCGAACCAATCGGCAATCTGTTGCTTCTCCGCGGCGGACAACGGTTCCCACAGCCAGGGCCGCGCCATCTCCAGCGCCAGTACCAGGGCCGCCATCTCGACGGTGTGCTGGTGATAGTTTGCGGTGGGACCCCAGTAGTGCCGGGACTTCGGATCCGTGCCCGCGACGAGACCTTCACGGAACCAAGCCGAGACGGAGTCCCGGGACAGCCCGCTCTCTTCGCCGGAAGGATCGGCCTGCAGCCAGTGCCCGGCGAGCAGGCAGGGACGGGCGAAGGACTCGACGCGATCGGCCGCGACGTCATGGTCGCTGGGTTGACCGGAAATGGGGAGATCCGCGCGCCCGGGCTCCATCAAGGCGACCAGGGGTCTCAAGAGGTCCGCGGCGGACTGGCGCCACCAGCAGTAACTTTGTGGGAGAGTCACCACCACTCGAGGTTTCGCGCGCACGCCAGCGCGTCGGCTAACGGCGGAAGGTATGGGTGCCACTTGCGCTCCCATTCCAGGCAGATCACGCCATCGAAATCCTTTGACTCGAGCAAGTTGATAGTAGAGGGAAGATCAAACTCGCCCTCTCCCGGCATGACATAACTATACGGATGCCTGGCGGACGGCACGCTGTGGCTATCCTTGATGTGGACTTGTTTGATCAGATGCCCGATACGGTCCCAGGTTTCCGGTAGTCTTTCGCCGCCCAACTTCCACGTGTGATGGGTGTCCCACAGGAGAGGCAATGGTCCGGGCAGCACGCCCTGAAGTTGAAGGCAACGGTTGCTGTCGCAGAATCCGTCATGAGTTTCCAGCATGAGGTCGCAGGTCCAGCCATTGCTTTTCTTTTCTTTCAGCCACCACTCGAAATGATTTGTCGCGGTCTGCAGCTGCTCGGACGATAACGGCGCGGCCATGCTTGCGCCCCCGAAAGTCCTCACAAAGGGAACGTCGAGCCGGGTGGCGCATTCGGCATATTCGCGGAGTTCCTCCCGGTCCGCTCCCGCCGACTCCGTCAGCTTGAAAGACGCGTCGAGGGACGTGATGCGGATGCCTTGTTCCCTGAGGCGTGACCGCAGCAGACCGAGATCCGGGTACTGCTCGGAGAGATAGGCCGGCGTGTCCAGGCGGTTTTCGAATCCCCTCAATTCAATGAACGGCACTTCGAATCTGGCTGCCAGATCGATGCACTGGTCAATACTCAGTTCGGGGCAGCCAAGGGTAGAGAATCCCCACTGGAGTTGTTTGATGCTAAGTGGCACGGTCGTAAACCTCCAGGGTCACAAGGTTTTCCAACGGTTTCTGCGCGAGGTAGTGCTCGATATTTCGAATCGCCAGCTTCCCGCACTCGGTTCTTCGGTCCCGCGTGGGGCCGCCGAGATGGGGCAGAAGATTGACGTTGTGAAGCCCCCGCAACGGGGAGTCGGGAGGGAGGGGTTCTTTCTCGTAAACATCGAGACCGATCTGCAGTCGGCCTTCACGCGCAACCCGCGCGAGCGCCTCCTCGTCGACTACCATTCCCCGGCCGACGTTGACAAAGGTCGCGCCGTCCGGGAGCCGGCGCAGCATCGGCTCATCCACGATGTGGTAATTTTCCGGTTTGGCTGCGGCCAGTTCCACCAGTACGTCGGAATTCGAAAATAAGGACTCGAGTGAAGGGGATCGGGCAACCCCGAGCTCACGGAATATGGAATCCGGGACACTGGGAGAGTAGGCTTCAATTGAAACATGGAACGGCTTGAGCAGCTTCACCAATTCCTGGGCGATGGCGCCAAGACCGTGGAGTCCGACCCGACGTCCGAATAAACTCTGGGTATCCGGATGGCGTCCGGATTTCCACTTTCCCTCGTTGTGCATGCCGATGGCCCACGCCGTACTCCGGCGCATGCAGGAAAGGATGAGCAGCAGTGCGCACTCCGCCACCGTGTCGCTGATCGCGTTGCCCCAATTGGTAACGGTGAGGCCGTTGTTGATGAGATTTCGGGGAACGAGGCTCCGGATCGATCCGGCGAGATAGCAGATGTAACGCACGGGCAAGTGCCCGTTTTCGAGTTGCTCCCCGGGCAGCACCGGGGTTTCCCACGCCCCGACCAGGATCTCGGGCCGGACGGACTCCAGGATTTGGAGAAATTCGGTGTCTTGATGGAATGGGATTTCCGCCCACGTTGCGTTCGGAAGCAACGCCTTGAGCCGTTCCTCGTACGGGGGGGGGAAGAAATCCTTCTTCTCTTTTGCCGTCAGAACGATCAGTGCGTTGGGCGAAAGAGCATCATCAGTGTTCATACTTATGAATATACGCCAAATCGATCGAATCTGGCAACCAAAAATTAAACTTTCAGTAAGGTGGAAGTTGCCGGGAGGGCTGATTTTGCGTAATATTCGGCCATAGCATGTGAATTTAAAGGTCCCTGATGCCCAGACGCCTATCCCAAAGACAGATCGCTGAAGATCTCGGCGTTTCCCAATCCCTCGTATCGCTGGTTCTGAACGGGCGAAGAGAGCGGATTTCCGAGGACAAATACCAGAAAATCTGGGAGCACGCGGTCCGGTCGGGCTATTCCCCGAAGGGCATGCGACCCCTGCACGCGCCCGAGGTGGAGGAGTCGCACGGAACACAGGTGGGTGTTATTTTACGGTCCGGGATCAAGCTGGCGACCCAGAGCAACACCTACAGCCATGTGCACCAGGGTCTCGATGCCGTGCTCCGCGCGGACGGTAACAACACCGTCTTTCTGGGTACCGAGGGGGAATTGGACGAGGCGGAGATCCTGCGAATTTTTGCGCAACAGAATCCACTCCGGGGGATTGTGGTGATGGGGGAAGTCCGGGCGAATTTCATCAAGGCCATCCGTGAGCTTCAACGGGATGTCGTGAGCGTTTACGCCAGTTATCCCGGACTTTGTCACTCGGTCCTGCCGAATGAGCGGCAGGCTGTGGAGCATCTCGTGGAGCATTTGACGGAATTGGGCCACACCCGGTTTGCCTGGCTCGGGGGCAACCGGGAAATGGGGCGAAATCGTGCCCGCCAGGAGGCGATGGTGGAAGCGTTGCACGTGCGCGGGATCGAGTTACCTGAAAAAAGCGTCGTGAATGTGGTCCCCGCGGATCGACAGGATGGATTCGATACGGCAAGGGATCTGTGTGACCGTTTCGGCGGACAGGACCTTCCGACCGCCTGGATTTGTCACAATGGCCTGATGACGCAGGGGGCGATGCGGTTCACGATGCAAAGTGGGATTCGGGTTCCCGAAGATGTCAGCGTCGTGGCCCTGGATATGACCCGGGTGTGCGAGGAGATCCATCCGCATCTCACCAGCGCTAGCTCCCATCCGGAGCAAATTGGCTCAAAAGCGGCGGAATTGCTGCTGAAATCTCACTTGAAGGATGAGGATATCTGCACCGATCTGGTGCTTCCCTCCCGGTTGGTTGTTCGGGAAACGTCGGGCCCGCCTCCCAAGGGCACGGTTTCACTCGGTTCCCCGGCGACTGCCGCCCAAACTTGATCATTATTCCGGTTTATGAGCTGGATCCCGGGATTTTGGGCGCCTCAGGTCATAATTATGAACAAAACTGTTGACCCGGGGATGAAATCGCTGATAAGTAGGGGTATTGTAACTTGTTTGGCAAACGAATCCAAACCACCGGGCCCAGTTCGGTGAGTGTAAAAAATATTGAGCCGGAGGAGCTGTTATATGATCAAGCTGAAATACAAGAGCTGGCGCACGGAGACGGCGCTTGCAATCCTGTCGTCCGTACTCTTCGCCCTGCCGGCCGCCGCCTTTATTATCCAGGGCGATCCGGCGGACGGGGAGATTGAAATGCCTGCCGCAACCGTCGATACCGTATCCGAAGAGCACCACGTCGGTCACTCCGGTTCGAACGGAAATCAGCAGGTGTCGTCGATCTACCTGTTCGAATTGCCGGATATTTCGAGCAGTGCAGACATTTTCAATTCTGCGTTGCTGTTTTCTCACAACAACAACTCCGGTTCCTTTCAATCCAATCCGGCCAACGCCGATGTGTGGGGCCTGGGATATGTCGCATCTACCGCAATCCCCACGACCTGGCACTTTTCTGGCAACACGGATACCCGGACCGGAAATGACCTGGGCACCGGCATCGGAACCAACCCGGTGGTGAAGGTAGCAGAGAGCATTCTTAGCCCGGAGTCCGAAGATCCGAGCATCAGTCCGCACCGAATCGCAGTGGCGGATAGCGGATTGAAGGATTTTCTGCAGCTCCTCTATGATGAAGGCGCATCCGAGGGCGACTATGCCGTGATTCGCATCAACGTTGACGAAGGGCTTAGTACCCTGAACCGTCGATTCGATCTTGCATCGGCAGATGATGTGGATGTTGCCGACCGGCCGGAGCTGAGAATCAACGAAAGTACCGTTCTGCTCTTCGACACGTTTGATGACGGAGACCGTGTCAATGGCGCGGATCCCCGGGACACGGACTGGTATTCGGTTGGAAACTTTTCCAGTTTCGGTGTGGTGGCCGGCTTTGACGGAAACGGATTGGCGAATGTTCTGACCAGTTCTCCGGCACGGGAGCTGGGGGCGTTTCCTGAAGTGGTGCTCGAGGAACTCGGAGATTTTGTTCGTTTTTCGGTGGATTTCCAGGGGACGTTTTACTTCGGCGTTTCCGCCGAAGCTTTCCGCATGGGTCTGTACTCCTCGGGGGGAGCGCCGGTTACCGCCGACACCACCAGTTCCAGCAACGCGGACGCCTATGAAGGCAACATGGTCAAGATGTCTACGAAAGGCCAGTTCGACTTCGCCGGCACCCGGTTTGCCCTGTGGGGAGATCCGGCGCCTACACTGCTGGGAGGAAATTCATCCTCCGGTCCCCACCCGCACAACGATTCCTTTTCCCGGGAGGAGAATGGGGTAACCGTCGCCCAGGGCGACGTGTACAACCTGACAATGACGATTACCAAGACATCGGAGACCGGGACCACGACCCGGGCCCAACTGCAAAATCTTGATCCTCTCGCGCTGGAAAACGTGGTCCTGATCGGAGAGGATCCTGGATCAAGCAATTCCGACTCCAACGTGTTCTTCCGCTTTGACTCCGTCGTCATGGGCTCGAACCCGGGACAGGAAGCGGCCGATTTTATCGCCGACAACATCCTGGTGGAGACCGGCGTCTCCAGAACCGTCGCCAACGCGGAAGCCGCCACCGCGGCGGTTGAACTCGTCTTCTCCACTCAACCCGGGGTCCGCTACGGTCTGGAAGCGGCGACGGACCTGGCCGCGGCCGATTGGACCGACCAGGGCGTGACAGTCATAGGGGACGGTGGAACGTCCCGCGTCTACGACTCGGGGCTCGTCGATCCGGATAAGGCGTATCGGCTGACGCAGAAGCCGTGAAGCTGAAATATTTACAACCAAATTCATTCAATAGGGAGTCAACCATGAATAACATCAAGAACCATTCGGCGAGTCGGCGAGCGTTTCCGGGAGCAGGATTCATGATCCGCCCGTTCACGCGACTCATGATCATCGCAGCCCTCTCATCCCCGGCCTCCGTGTTGGCGCTCAGCACCAATCTGTTCACGGAGGATTTGAGTGCATTCGACGTCGTGCAAAACGTGGGCGACGGCACAACTTTCGGCGTGGAGGTTATTGCGCCTCCCACACCGTTCAACGACGGAAACGCCTTGCGGATGTTCGATTTCAGCGCCGGCGGAAAACCCGAGTTGCAGGGCGAACTTGACGAAACCCTCTTCAGCGGGTTTCGGATCGACTTTCAGTCCCTGGATCAAAGCGTGATTACGAATACGACAGCAATTCGTTTTCGGATCGCGAACAGTGGAAAGGCCATCACGTCCGGCGACCGCTCCGCACTTTCGCTTTCGTGGCAAGCAAATGGGATGTTGACCGCATCCTTCGACACGGGAACCGGAACTGTTTCCTCCATCAATAGCGCGGCGCTGCTGGGAGTCAACGATGTGACCTTGATTGCCAACGGCACGACAAATCTAACCTACAGTTACGATTTGTTCTCCTTGCCGCGGACAATCGACCCTCTTTCCTACGACGTGTACGTAAACGGGGTTCTGCTGAATGATTCGGGTTCGTTTACCAACATCCCATCGACCGGATTGCCGTTCTCCGTTGTCCCTGAATACACCCCCGGCCTTGGCATCAAACGGTTCGGACTGGTTGGGAGCAGTAATCCCGAAACGGATCCCGATGTCTGGTTCGACAATATTCTTCTGGAATCTTTCGAGATCCCGGCTTCGCCGCAGCCGATTTCTTTCGTCGGTACCGTTGTTACGAACGGCTTTTCATACCTGTCGCAGACAGGTGAGACCTACGCACTGCAGTCGAGTACAAATGCCACTTCAGAATTTGCCGACTGGAAAGCCGCGGGCATGGAAGCCGCGGGGGACGGAACGGTCCAGGTCCTGTTCGATCCGAAGGGTATCGATCCCGCTAAGGATTATCGCGTAGTCAAAGCGCCCTGATCCAGGGCGGGCACCTCTCTCTCCCGGGTCTCCGGGCAGGAATCGGTCTCTCAAGGAGGATTTCTGCCCGGCGATTCATCAGCGTTCTCCTAATACGCCACGGCAGCTCACTCCATTCAAGACAGAACGGATTGTGAACAGAAGGCAACGAAGGGAACGAAGAAGGGGGCGGGGGTGATGTGTGCTGTCACGCGGGCACGAGACCGTTCAACTATTTCGTGAACTCTGTCGCAAACTACTTACGAATAACTGCGGCGAGAACTTTGTCGTGAACTACCTCGATTCGTTTGTAGTTTGAAGATCCCCCGAAGGACCGGACACCCAATGTGCTTAGCTTGGCACAGGAAGGAGCCGGAAAGTGAGTAAAATCATTCGTCGTCGCAAATACGACAAGGAATTCAAGGAACAAGCGGTAAGGCTATTGCTCGAAGGGGAGAAGACGACCCGTCAGCTGGCCGAGGAACTTGGGATCCATTGGGGCATGTTGAGCCGGTGGAAACGTGAGCATAAGGCCTTTAGGGATACGAGTTTGAAAGCCATGACGGTTCGTGCCGGTAACCACCGATTCGAATCATCCCTGTCCGATCGCTACGACTTCCCTGGGGTACCAATCCCCGGTGGACTTTGAGGACGCATCCAACGAAGATACGACGTGTCCGGTTTTCGAATAAAAACCACCCCGCCTCCACCCGAGCAAATTCGGCGATGGAGATGCTGAAGGCGTAAATTCCTCAGGTGAGTTGCATTGACTTTACGTCGGTGCCGACGCCCCGGGTGGGTCCCGGAAATCAAGAGGACGGAAGCTGAGATCAGTTGACCGGGCGGCCCTGCCAGTGCTCTTGCTTCACGTTTTTCGCTTCCACGAACTCGAGGTTGCGAACACTCATATCGCCCATCAGAAAGTTCATGAGGGCGAGGTGCCGGAAGTCCATTTTCTGTGTGCTCTCGGGGGATTTCCACTTGACCACATCGAGAAGGTAGGTGGTCCATCGAGTGGAGGAGTCACAGGCGTTCGAATCAGACTGTTGCTTGCCTTCACCAACAAGGTACGTGGACATGGGAATCTCAAGGGATGTCGGATCCCGCGGAGTCGACCGGTCATACTTCCCATTTAACTCACCAAAAAGTGCTTCGGAGGCCGTATAAGTTCGGCTGGCGCGGTGCGCGCCGTTCATCAAGCTGAATCTGGCGCTGGGGCAGACGAAAACGACATGTTCAGTGGACGTATCCAACTCTCCCCGGCGGGGAAGATAGTCACCGAGTTGTTTGCTCCACATGTAGTCCGATGTTCCGCTGTAATCGATGTAGGTGGGTGCCGGCCACTGCCCATTGTGATCCGAGGAAAACTGCAGCATGGCGAGTCCGATCTGGTGCAGATTGGACATGCAACTTGCGGATCGTCCACGCTCCAGCGCTCCGGAAACTGCCGGTACCAAGAGGGATGCCAGGATCGAGATGATCGCAATTACCACCAGTAGTTCAATGAGTGTAAATCCATTTTTTCTCTTCTTCATGTGACGTCTCCTTATCCTTGGTACCTTAATATATTGCTCTGACGATAGAACTGCAACAACAAAAGTAATAATTATGAACTATTTTTTCCGGCTCCGCTGCGGAGAGTTTTTGTCCGGTCTCGGAGGGGAATGAATTCCGGCGAAAATGGCGATTCCTGACCGTAATATTCAACAAAGGAATTCTTTCCGGGCAGACAGCAGCCGAGTTGACCTTCTGGTGAATTTCGGCTAAATTCATAATTACCAGCAGCATCGCCCGACCGGCAGGATGCCAGGAATGAGTAAGGTGATTACCGTGTGGCATCGACGTATCGAAATGTCCGGAATTCCGGAGAAGATTGGCGCCCGCTTCTCCTCCGGCACGGAAATGAGGCCTTTTCGGCGTTTTTTCCCTTTGATTTGGGCCTTTTTTTGTTTACCGGCCAGGCTGGTTGCCGTCGGCGATGTGCTGCTGGATCCATTCGACGACGGCAGCCGTTTCGACGCCGCGGACCCATCCGATGTGGACTGGTATGAAGTGAGCGGTGTTTCCACGATCTCCGTGGTAAACGATTCCGCAGGCATTGGATCCGGGAATGCGATGGAGGTCGTGACATCGGGAAGCGCAAAGGTTCTGGGATCTTTCCCACCGGTCCACCTCTCGGAGATCGGGCAGTCGCTGCGGCTCTCGCTCGACTTTCGCCTGGTATCCGTCGTCTCCGTCGACGAATGGCTTCGATTCGGATTGTACGACTCGGGGGGAACCGCGTTCACCGGCGACAACGCGGGAACGGAGGGGGATGACGACGGCTACATGGTCCGACTCTCCACCGGCATCGGCTCGGACGACCTCAGCATCGTAGGGGACCCAGGGGATCTTCACGGCGACACTACCAGCTCGATCCTGGGAGGAAACGGCACGGACTTTCTCGGACGGGATTCCACCTTCGGTGCCATCAACGATACCGGTTCTCATCACCTGGAGATGTGCATCACCCGGTGGTCCGCGGATTCGGTTATTGTTTCTGCCACTGTCGACGGCAAGACCCTCGCCGGGGTGGATCCCGATGACAACAATGCGGACGGGCAGGTATATGTAACGTACGACGAAATAGCATTCAGCTGGCAGGGCGGCGGCGACTACATCGTGGATAATATATTGCTCGAGACGCATACTCCGGGCGCGGGAATCGTTCCGATCACCGTCGCGGCATTCTCAAATATAGTCCGTGTGTCCGTGCAATCGCAGCCGGGATTGTCCTATGAACTGGAGTCCTCCCGGGACCCGGCGACGGAAAGTTGGAATGGTGTGGGTTACATCGTGACGGGCAACGGCGGCGTGCAGTATATGTACGACCCGTCCGGGACCGACACCGGCGCCGCGTATCGAATCCGGGGGAGTGAGAAACCGTGAATCGAATCGCACCCGCGTTTTTTGTCTTCCTTTCCTGGTTCCTTGCGATGGGTCAGTTTCCCGCGCATGCCTGGCGCAGCAGTTTGTACCCGGAGCCATGGTTTCCCGCCACGAACGCTCCGCCCGGGTCCACGTTCCTTCACGACTTTTCGTTTGCCGGGTATCACCGGGGCGAAAAGCCGATTCCGGAACAGCCGCCGGGCCTCACGTATGATGTTACGCAGCCCCCGTACAACGCGGACAACACCGGAACCACGGATGCCACCGCCGCAATTCAGCAGGCGATCAACGCCGCCGGGTCCGCCGGCGGAGGGATCGTGTTCTTTCCTGCAGGTACCTACAACGTTGCGCCCCCGGTGGTGGGGCAGGATGAAGCGGCGTTGTATGTTCGGGACAGCGGCATCGTGCTACGAGGCGCGGGCGCGGGGCTGACAATCATCCACAATACCGCGACCTATATGCGGCAGATGCGGGTAATCAAGGTTCGCCCTTCGCTCACCGCGGATTGGAATGACCCGATTGCCATCACCCAGGACATGGCATCGGACCTGGGACACCCGGTGTCGATCATTCCCCTCGTCAACACCGCCGGTTTCAGCGTGGGCGACCGGGTGGTGCTTCGCACCGACTGCACCGCGGGGTTCATTTCCGACCATGGAATGGACGGATTGTGGGACAGCAGTCTCCAGGGAGTCATGTTTTTGCGCGAAATTGTTGCCGTGAACGCGAGCAACAAGACCATTACAATCGACATTCCCACGCGGTACTGGATGAAGACCCGGGACAATGCCCGCGTGTACCACGTGGCGCAGCCGCTGGAGGAAGTGGGCATCGAGGATCTTTCCATCAGCATGGTGGAGAACACTACGCCCGGATTCGGCGACAACGATTACTCCGTGCCGGGCACCGGGGCCTACGAAGTTCACAATTCCCACCTCATCGAGTTCCGGCACGCGCTCAACTGTTGGGCACAGCGAATTACCAGCGTCCGGCATCCGGGGAATGTGAGCGATGTTCACATGCTCTCGATGGGCATCATGACGTACTTCGTCCGTGGGGTGACAGTGCGGGACTGCGTATTGCAGAAACCGCAGTATGAAGGCGGCGGCGGAAACGGATACATGTTCAGGCTGAGAGGAAATGACTGCCTCTACCAGGATTGTGAGGCCATCGACTCCCGGCATAACTACAGTTTCTTCAGCATGTGGACCAGTGGCAATGTCGTGCATCGGTGCCTGGCCAGGGACGGGAGGTTGTCCACGGATTTTCACGGACATTTGAGCATGGCAAACCTGTTTGACTCTACGACCGTGGACCGGGATGACCTCGAGAGCGTGTACCGTCCGTTCGGCACCGTCGTCCACGGTCACGCCACCACCGAGTCCGTATTCTGGAATACCTTTGGGACCTCCGTCTCGCCGGCCAACATCGTGGAGACGCGGCAGTGGGGATGGGGGTATGCGATCGGGACCAGCGGTCCCCAGGACGGCGTCACCCTCGGCACCGCGGACAATACGGCGCCCGAGGATTTCGTGGAAGGGGTGGGGATCGGGGATAGCCTGGAGCCCCGGTCTCTATATCTCGATCAACTCGCGCGACGCATTGGGGTGGGGGAGCTGAGCGACCTCCAGCCGGCCACCGTTCCCGGCTATGCTTTCCCGACGACGACGGGAACACTGTACGAACTGCAATCGACATTCGATACCAATGCCGGTTCCGTAAACTGGCTCTCTACCGGCGCGCAAACGTACGGGAACGGCTCGCAACGAGTCCTCTTTGATCCTGCGGGACCTTCGACACAGAAGATCTACCGGGTGATCTCGAATCCATAATTCGGGTTTACCCCGATAGCGCTTTTCAATCTTCGCGATCTATCTTCAAACAGGTGGGAGGGAGATTGGAAAAGGTTATGAATCTCTCCATTGCTGCGGCCCGTGGGACGGACAGGGAGGTCTTGCGGGCCCTCGGCATGCATCTGGCGGAAGCGGCCGGCCGGCAGGACCCTGCGGCGAAGGCAGCATTGTGGCGGAGGAACAACGATCTGGATCCGGCCCGCAAGATGGTCTGGATCACGGAAGTTCCGTGGCACGAGCTGCAGGCACATCATGATGATCTCGCGTGCCACTGCAGGGTGCCGTGGCTTCGGGAAATCGAGGCCGAACTGCGGCGTACCCTGTTTCAGTGGAACCACTTCCCGGTGGATATGATCCTGGACGACTACATTTCCTGCCCGATGGTGTGGCACAGCAGCGAAATCGAGCCGGCTTTTCGGGAGCACGTGATCGATCAACATCCGCAGGGAGGAATCAAATCTCACCGGTGGGAGGCGCTGATTCGCGACCCGGATGACATCTCTCAAATCGAATTTCCGGATGTGGTCTACGATGTCGGGGAAACTCAGAGGCGGTTCGAAGTGCTGAATTGGATCTTTGCGGGGATGATGCCGGTGCGGTTGGAGGGTATCAAGCAGATCTGGTTTGCGCCATGGGACCGACTCTTCAGAGTGGTGGATATGCAGACGGTGATGATGGATATGATCGACCGCCCGGATTTCGTAAATGCCCTCGTCAGCCGGTATGTAAGCGCGAAACTCCATGAATTGGATCAGATGGAGGCGCTGGGTCTGCTCGACGGTGCG
>Ga0315336_1003231_pt1 | contig 22314 bp, 21 predicted proteins | sample ASW5metaG_FD_204512 | JGI IMG/M metagenome (GOLD analysis project Ga0315336, IMG submission 204512) | Ammonia-oxidizing marine archaeal communities from Monterey Bay, California, United States - ASW #5 | ecosystem: Environmental > Aquatic > Marine > Intertidal zone | place: USA: California... | reverse complement strand
GAGGTGGTGCTCGCCCGCTCGGCCGCGCGCTTCGTCACGCGCGAGGCCGCCGACCTGTTTCACGAGGCGGCCCTGGCCATGCAGAAGGCGGTGATTTCCGGCAACGTGCTTGCCTTCATCCAGGCCGACAAGGCGCTCGACGAAGCGCTGGCCATGGCGGCTGACAATCCGTTCGCGGCGCGAGTGGCCGCCCCCTTGCAAAGCCACAGCCGCCGCTTCTGGTTCCGCTATAAGGCCGACACCGGGCTGGCCGAATCCGCCGAGCATCACGTCGCGCTGATCCGTTCCATCCTCGACGGCGACGAGGAGGGCGCCGCCAAGGACGCCAAGAAACTGATGGCGCTGCTGCGCGGCCACGCCGAGGTTGCTGCCACTCGATAGGCTAGATCGGCCTTTTGGCTGTGCTCCTCTGCGCCGCCATTCAAGGAGAGGTCGAGGGGCGGCAACAAGGGCCTGGCCCCAATCGGTCAGGCAGGCTCAGATGACGAAAGTGCTCGCCAAGCTGTCGCCGGCCGCCACGGACGCAAGGGGTCGCGGAGCTGGCAGCTTTTCCTGTTCGAATCGCGCATCCGCAATTCACAGCATCAAGCACGCAATCGACTGCGGCACGGCGCCGACGCTCTGAATGCTGCCGCCGCCGTCGCGCAGTTCCGCGTCAAGCGCCCGGCATCGCCGCCGTGATGGTTGGGCTGTCCCAGCCCTCGCCGGCAGAGAGCACGCAGCTCTGGCCTTTGGTGTCCGAGGCCAGCACGGTCCAGCTGCCCTGATCCGAGACGAAGATCTCCAGCACGACGTTCGGATTGATCAGGCCCCGGCCGGCCTCGCTTTCGTGAAATTTGTCTCCAAGCGCCTTGATGATGTCCGCGCGCGGCGCGCATTGCGCCGCCGCGTTCACCGGCGCGGCGCCACCGATCGTCGCCGCGGCCAGTAATGTCGCCATAAGAATTCGCGTCATCTGACACCTCCTCGCGCCAGACATAGACCCCGGCTGCTACCGGCGCTGTTTGATTTGCCTGCACGCAGGCTGGAATACAGCCTAAGGCGGATGACGGTCTGTTGGTTCCATCACACGGCAGCGGAATTATTAGAAAATGCGCATGCTCTCTCGGAGCGCCGCGCCGCGGATCTTGTCCCATCGGTTGCACCGAGCGATCGTACTGAAAGGCAAAAAACCTTGGCCTTGGGGACAGGCCGCATCCTCGCCAAAAGAAAAGCGCGGCTTTCACCGCGCTTCTCAGTAGTTCAGAGGCTTGTCCGCTCAGTTCATCGTCGGGATGACGAACTCCGCGCCGTCCTTGATCCCGGACGGCCAGCGCGAGGTGACCGTCTTGGTCTTGGTGTAGAAGCGGAACGCATCCGGGCCGTGCTGGTTGAGATCGCCGAAAGTCGACGCTTTCCAGCCGCCGAAGGTGTAGTAGGCGATCGGAACCGGGATCGGCACGTTGATGCCGACCATGCCCACCTGGACGCGCGAAGCGAAGTCGCGCGCCGCGTCGCCGTCGCGGGTGAAGATGGCGACGCCATTGCCCATCTCGTGGTCGTTGGCGAGCTTGATCGCATCCTCATAGCGCGGCGCGCGCACCACCGAGAGCACCGGCCCGAAGATCTCTTCCTTGTAGATGCGCATGTCGGCGGTCACGTTGTCGAACAGGCAGCCGCCCATGTAATAGCCGTTCTCATAGCCCTGCATCTTGAAGCCGCGCCCGTCGACGACCAGCTTTGCGCCTTCCTTGACGCCGATGTCGACATAGCCCTTGACGCGCTCCAGCGCCTGCGCCGTCACCAGCGGGCCGAAATCGGCGGAAGAATCCGTCGAGGGACCGACCTTCAGGCTCTCCACGCGCGGCACCAGCTTTTCCATCAGCCGGTTGGCGGTGTCGTTGCCGACCGGGACCGCCACCGAGATCGCCATGCAGCGCTCGCCGGCCGAGCCGTAGCCGGCGCCGATCAGCGCGTCGACCGTCTGGTCCATGTCGGCGTCGGGCATGATGATCATGTGGTTCTTGGCGCCGCCGAAACACTGCACGCGCTTGCCCGACGCGGTGCCGCGCGAATAAATATAATGCGCGATCGGCGTCGAGCCGACGAAGCCGATGGCCTTGATATCCGGATCGTCGAGAATGGCGTCGACGACTTCCTTGTCGCCGTTGACGACATTGAGGATGCCTTCCGGCAGGCCGGCCTCGATGAATAGTTCCGCTATACGCAACGGAACGCCCGGATCACGCTCGGAAGGCTTCAGGATGAAGGCATTGCCGCAGGCGATGGCCGGCGCGATCTTCCATAGCGGGATCATGGCCGGGAAGTTGAACGGGGTGATGCCGGCGACCACGCCAAGCGGCTGGCGCATCGAATAAACGTCGATGCCGGGACCTGCGCCATCGGTGAACTCGCCCTTCATCATATGCGGGGCGCCGATGCAGACCTCGACCACTTCGAGGCCGCGCTGGATGTCGCCGCGCGCGTCGGCAATAGTCTTGCCATGCTCGCGCGCCAGGATGTCGGCCAGTTCGTCATAGTCGCGGGCGACCAGTTCGAGGAATTTCATGAGCACGCGCACGCGGCGCTGCGGGTTGGTGGCGGCCCATTTCGGCTGCGCCGCCTTGGCGTTCTCGACCGCGGCGCGCAGTTCCGCCTGCGAGGCCAGCGCCACCGTGCCGCGCACGGAGCCGTCCAGCGGCTGCATCACATCCTGCTTGCGGCCGCTGGTGCCGGCGACACGCTTGCCGCCGATGAAATGACCGTATTCGATCATGGTTTCTCTCCCTGTGTCCTGATGATGGTGCATTGTCCGCCTTTGCGGCACCGAAGGCAACGCGAGGAAGAACGCAACCGTTGTGCGTAAAATGGACAACGGCCATAGAGTGTGCATTAATTGCCGCAAATGACAGGGTGCGCCTGTCGTCAGGGATTTCTTATGAACTGGGATGACGTCCGCATCTTCCTCGCCGTGGCGCGCGCCGGCCAGATCCTTGGCGCGGCCAGGCGCCTGGAACTCAACCATGCGACGGTCTCGCGTCGCATCGCCGCGCTCGAGGAGGCGCTTAGGACAAAGCTCTTCCGCCGCCTGACCACCGGCAGCGAATTGACCCCGGCCGGCGAGCGCTTCCTCGACATCGCCGAGCGCATGGAAAGCGACATGATCGCCGCGCGCTCGACCATTGCCGGCGAGGGCGACGACGTTTCGGGGACCGTGCGCATCGGTGCGCCCGACGGATTCGGCGTCGCCTTCCTGGCAAAGCGGCTCGGCGAGCTGACCGCTCTGCACCGTGAGCTCACCATCCAGCTGGTGCCGGTGCCGCGCTCCTTCTCGCTGTCCCGACGCGAGGCCGATATCGCGATAACCGTCGAGCGGCCGACCGAAGGCCGGCTTGTGGCGGGCAAGTTGGTCGACTACACGCTCGGCCTGTTTGCGTCCCGCGCCTACGCAGAAGCCAGCGGCCTCCCAAAAACGCCGGCCGAGCTCGGCAGCCATACGCTGATCGGCTATGTGCCGGACCTGATCGTCAGCCCGTCGCTAGACTATGCGGCCGAGTTCAGCCCCGAATGGCGCACCAGCTTCGCCATCTCCTCGGCGCTCGGCCAGGCCGAAGCGGTGCGCGCCGGCGCCGGCATCGGGATCTTGCACACCTTCATCGCCCGCTCGATGCCTGAACTAGTGCCGGTCGACATCGTCGCGCCGATCCGCCGCGCCTACTGGCTGGTCTATCATGAATCGGTAAGGCCGCTGCGCCGCGTCCAGCTCGTCGCCGATTTCATCACCAAGGCGGTGGAACTGGAACGGAGCCTCTTTGTCTAATCCGCGTCGAGCACGAAGGAGCTCACCACCTTCCGGGCTTCGTCCGCAAGCGGCGCCCATTTGCGTGCCGCTTCCTCGGCGCTGTCGCCTGCGACGCCGCAATTGGCGAGGCCGTAGCGTGTGCCGCGCAACGAAATAGCGACCTCGGCATGACCATAGAAATCGACGTCGCTATCGCTGTAGTGAAAATCCATCTCGGCGATCCGTACCGGATAGCCGTCGGGAAACCGCGCCAGCCTGTCGTTGCTGAACTGGGCGGAGCCAAAGGCGGCGCCCACCATTTTCTGCCAGCTTTCCAAGGACCAGTCTTTCTCGATATAGGTCTTGGGCTCACGCGGCACATTCGGATCGAGCGGGTCGTTCAGGCCGGCCGACACCCGACAGACAAGGCCTTCTTCGCCGGACCTGACCTTGAGCTTTATCGAATTGCCGGGCGTTGCTTCATTCGTCCATTCGTCGGGATAGGTCAGCGAAAAGCCATGCTCCTTGTCGTGGATGGTCTTGTCCGCTGCGAGCGCGGCCGGCGCGCAGGCCAGGAATGCGGCCGCGGCCGCAAGAAGAAAAAGACGCATCCCGAAGTCCCCTCCCTGCGGCCGATCCTATCACAGGCATTTGGTCGTTGCCGCCTTGCCTCCGCCACAAATTCAGCCACTGTGGCACCAGCGCGCCTGGCCATGCCATGACGGAGCGCGAGGGGGACAATCTTCGGAACGCCGGCAGGGAAATGCGAGCCGTTCTTGCCATTCTGCCGCTGCTCTTGCTGTCGGGCTGCGCCAATCCCTGGACGAAGGTTCCGGAAGCGCGGCTGCCGAAGCCGGTCCGCTACGCCATGTCGCGGCCATCGCCTTTCGTGATCGGCAATTATTGCGGCCCAGGCACGCGCACCGGCGATCTGTCGGCCAGGCCCGTCGACCGTCTCGATGCCGCGTGCCGGATCCACGACGCCTGCTATATCGCCCGGCACGATCATTGCGAATGCGACGGCGCGCTGGTCGCCGCCGCGCGGAAGATTCGAGACGACAGGACCGCGCCACTCAAGATGCGCAACGAGGCCGAACTGCTGATCGCCACCTTTGCGTTCCCGGTCTGCAGAATCTTTCCGCAAGGTTTCCTGCCGCCGCGCGATCCCAGCCAGCTGAGAGCCATGCACGGTGCGACCGGATGAGCGTGGGATCAGCAATCGCCGGGGCGTTGCTTGGACTGGCGCTGGCAGCACTTGCCGGTTGCGCCGGCATGCCCGGCGATTCGGCCTGCGCCTTCTTTCCGGGCGACGGCGCCTGCGGCCGCCTTCCGGTCTCGGCCGACGGCAGCGGCGCCGAGATAGCCACGGCGCGATATTTCGCCGGCGATGGCGACAGTGCCTATGACAGGGAGTTCCAAGCGCTGCTTGCCCGAAGCCGCCTGGATGCTCTCGACCGCGCCAACGGCACCGGCCGTTTCGGCCGCGACTGGCGCGATGTTCAGAACACCGGCTTCCATGCGACCTACCCGGCGCTGCAGCGGCTGGCGAAACCGATGGACGACACCGAGTTGGCGCCAGCTCACGGCAAACCGGGCGAAGGCCATTTCACCGGTCGCTGGCGCATGTCGCGGCAGACCCTCTATCTCGATGCCGCCGCGCGGCCTTCGGCGTCCAAGACCTTCAGCTTCTCCGGCCTGCAGGCGCGCTCGGTCGAGATCGTGCTGCGCCAGGCCGGACAGCGGCCCGTCGACATCGGCGGCACCTGTAACGGACCGCTCGCGATCCGCGCATCGGGCCGCTCCACCATCGTCGCCGCGGCCTCGTCATTCCATTTGAGCCTGCCGGTCACCGACACCACCATCAGCCTGTTCCCGGACCAGGCGCTCACCCGCTGCGATCTGCGCATCGGTTCTTCCCTGGCGCCTGCCGGAGCGCCGCTGACCTTGCTGCGCGAGGAGAGCGCCGATCCCTGGATCACAGCGCTGGACAGCCGCTACGACCGCTGCCCGGTCCCCGATCCGAAGGGGATGGAGGAGCTCGACCGCGTTTTTTATGCCAGCCGCTGGCTATCCCAGACCTGCGCGCTGCCGCTGGCGTCGCCGACCCTGCTGCGCAAATCGCGTGACGGCTTCAACGCCAAGGTCGAGGCCATGCTCGGCAGGACGCTGCCGGACAGCGCCATCGAGAAGGCCGACCCGGAAATGCCGCTGGATTTCTCCAACGCGCCGAAGCTCAGGCTGATCTATCTGTCGTCGCTGGAGTTCAAGGCGGATTTCTCCGGCCGCATCATGGAGCGGCTGATCCGCCATCACGCCGCACTTGGCACCAAGGTGCGCATCCTGGTCACTGACGTGCTGGAACGGGAGAAGGACGACGCCATGCTGCACCGGCTGGCATCCGAATTCCCCAATGTCGAACTGCAGGAATATCGCTGGCAGGCCGACCATGGCGCGCCATTCGACGAGCAGATCTCGCAGCTTCACAAGACCCATCACATCAAGATGCTCGCGACATTGGCCGAGGAGCCCGCACGCTCACGCGTCATCATCGGTGGCCGCAACATCCATGACGGCTTTCTGTTCCACCAACCGGTCGACCTGACCCGCTATCCGGACCTCGAGCAATACGGCAAGACCGACGGTTTCTCGCTGAACTACTACTCCAACTGGAGCGACTTCGACATCGAGATCGCCGACCAGGCGACCGTCGAGACCCTGGCCGCGCATCTGTCGACGATCTGGCTGCGCGACGCCGACACCAATTTGTCGCGGCCATTTTCCATTCCGGCGCGGTCAGGCGGCCGCCCGCCGAGGGGCGTGGCGCGGCATTTCATTTCCGTGCCGTACGAGGACGGGCACGCGCTGGAGGCCTATTTCGTCGAGCTGATCGACACCGCCGAGCACCGCATTGAGATCGTCAATCCCTATCTCAACCTGACGCCGGATATCGCCCGGGCCTTCGACCGGGCTCTGGCCAGGGGAGTGAAGATCGATGTCGTCGGCCGCATCGATCTCAAAGGCGATATCGGCGGCCGGTTCCTCACCGCGCTCAACAAGCTGTTCGTCGAGAAATACGGCGACCGCATCAACATCCGCGAGTTCAAGGCGCCCGATGTCGTGCTGCATTCCAAGATCATGATGATCGACGAAAGGCTGGTCGCCATCTCCTCGGTCAACCTCAACAACCGCAGCTTCTTCCATGACTCGGAGAACGGCGTGGTCGTGCTCGACCCGGCCTTTTATGCCAGGATGAAGCCGATTTACCAGGACTACGTCGCTCATTCCCGGCCGGTCGCCGCCAAGGTTGGCGTCGGCTGGGCCTACCGGCTGCTGTTCAGCGACACGTGGGTGCGTGAGGCGTTCTAAGCGAGCGCCGCGCGCGGTTTCCGTTTCCATGAAACGGTGAAAGGCTCTAGATCGGCTTGAGATACCGCTCCGGGCTGAGGTCGCGCGCGTTGATCTCCGGCACCCGGTTAGACATGATATCGGCCAGCACCTTCGCCGAGCCGCAGGCCATGGTCCAGCCGAGCGTGCCGTGGCCGGTATTAAGATAGAGGTTGGCGACCTCGCTTTGCCCGATCAAAGGCGGTCCGTCCGGCGTCATCGGCCGCAGGCCGCACCAGAAGCTCGCCGCCTTGAGATCGCCGCTGCCAGGGAAGAGGTCGCCGACCGAATGTTCGAGAGTGCGGCGGCGCGATTCGTGCAGGCGCAAATCATAGCCTGAGATCTCCGCCGTGCCGCCGACACGGATGCGGTCGCCAAGCCGCGTGATCGCCACCTTGTAGGTCTCGTCCATGACGGTCGAAACCGGCGCCGCGTCGGCATTGTGGATCGGCACGGTGATCGAATAGCCCTTTACCGGATAGACTGGAATGGGCCGCCCCAGCTCGCGCATGAAATGCGCTGAGTAGCTGCCCAACGCCATCACGAAAGCGTCCGCGGATTTCCATCCGCTATCCGTGAGGATGTTGGTGAAGCGGTTGCGGCTCCTGACGACGCGCCGGATGATGGAGCCGTATTCGAATGTCACGCCGCGCGCCACGCAGAGCGCGGCGAGCTTGTCGGTGAACATCTTGCAGTCGCCGGTCTCGTCTCCGGGAAGCCTGAGACCGCCGACGAATTTTTCGCGCACCGCCGCGAGCGCCGGCTCAGCGGCTATACAGCCGTCGCGATCGAGGATCTCGTAAGGCACGCCGTATTTCTTCAGCACCTCGACGTCGCCGCCGGTGCCGTCGAGCTGCTTCTGCTTGCGGAAGAGCTGCAGCGTGCCTTTTGTTCGTTCGTCGTAGGTGATGCCGGTCGCCTCGCGCAACGCCTTCAGCGTGTCGCGGCTGTATTCGGCAAGCGGCACCATGCGCGACTTGTTGAGTGCGTAGCGCTCTGCCGTGCAATTGCGCAGCATCTTGATGAGCCACGTCCACATATTAGGGTCGAAGGCCGGCCGCACGACCAGCGGGCCGTGTTTCATCAGCAGCCATTTGATGGCTTTGATCGGAACGCCGGGCCCGGCCCAGGGCGAGGCGTAGCCCGGCGATACCTCTCCGGCGTTGGCGAAGCTGGTTTCGAGCCCCGGCCCCGGCTGGCGATCGTAGACGGTCACTTCATGACCGGCCTCGGCGAGGAAGTAGGCTGTGGTGACACCGATGACGCCGCCGCCCAACACGATGACTTTCATTCTATGCTCCCTCAAGGCCGATCATGCCGCGGAAGGGCCCGGATCGTCCCCTTCTGTCTGCCGGATTTTACCGCGCCCGCCAAGGGGCCAGTCACCCGCGGGCGCGCTGTGGACCAGCTTGAGGACGTGGCGAGGCCGTTCGCCGGCGCGATCCCGCGCCGCCCGCCGCGCGGCCTCCGGTTGATAGGCCACATGCTCGAGAAGGATCGGTTCGGCAGGGCCGTCTGGCCGCTCCGCCAGCGCGAATTGGCCCGTCGTCATGCCAAGCAGGCACAGGCCGCGCCATGTGGCGACCGGGAGGCTGGAGCCGACCGGAGCGGATGCTTCTGCCTGCACCAGCGTCCGGGTCTGCGACGAACCGCCGCTGACGCGGAACATCACCCGGCTGTTGAGCGTGGCAAGGTCGGGCTCCACGGCCTCCGTCGCAATGACGCGGCTTTCGGCGAGCTTGCGTTCGAGCATCGGCGCCATCGGATCGGCAAACGCGCGACGGCGCATCAGCATAGCCTCGATCACCGCGAAGTCTTTCGCCGTCAGGCGGTAGAGGGCCCTGCTCATGTCTCGCTCCGCCCCTGTCGGACGGCGTCGATCGTCGCCGAAAGCACCCGGCTGTCGCGGCTCCGCCACGAGACCGTGCGTCCGGCACGCGCGCCGATCAGCGCCGTTCCAAGCGGCGTCAGCACCGATATGCGTTTTTCGGCGATGTCGGCTTCCGCCGGATAGACCAGCGTCACCGTTCGGGTGCTTCCCTCCGGATCTTGCAGCGTCACCGTCGAGCCCATCCGCACGACGTCGGCGGGCATTGCCGCCTCGCTGGCCACCCTGGCGCGGTCCATTTCGGCAAGCAGGTCCTCGGCCATATCGGGCGCCCGGTCGAGAAAGGCCCTGGCGAGACTGCTCAGCCGGTCGCGATCGGCAGCGCTGACAAGGATGGAATTTCGGGGATGCGATTTCGTTGCTGTGAGCATGGCATACCTCATGTGCTGGCGCATCGGCGATGCGCGCAAGCCGCCACCGAAGGTGGCGAACAAAGCCGGGCCGCAAAGGCCGTCGACTCGATGAAAATGTCTGGAATTCAATGCCCCTGTTCACGCGGCCGCCGGCATTGGCGGCCACGCCGGGGCTACGCTCCCGCGATGGGGCAAACCCTGAAGCAGGTCTTGGTATAAGCGAGGTTGCTCATGCCCCGAACCTTGCCGAGAAGCCCCGGCTTGTCAAGCAAGCCTACCGCTTCAGGAACCAATGTAGCGGCGGTGAAAGCGCGCACCCAGGCTGGTCAATATCTCGTAGCCGATGGTGCCGGCGTGGCCGGCCGCGTCGTCGACGCTTTGCGAAGAACCGACGAGCTCGACGAGGTCGCCTTCCTTGAGCCGGCCGGCCGGAAGCGCCGAGATATCGAGGATGATCGAGTCCATGGACACGCGACCGACGAAGGGCAAGCGCACGCCGTCGAACCAGGCGGCCGAAGCGGCGCGCCTGTGCCAGCCGTCGCCATAGCCCAGCGAAATGGTCGCGAGGTCGAGGGGCCCGTCCGCATGGCGGGTGTGGCCATAGCCGATCCCGGCGCCGGCGCCGACCTGGCGCGTCTGCGCCACCTTGGCTCGCAGCCCTATCACCGGCAGCATCGGATTGGGTTCGCGGGGCGTCGGGTTGACGCCATAGAGTGCTGCTCCGGGACGGGCGAGATCGTAGTGATAGGCCGACCCGAGAAAGATGCCGGACGAGTTGGCCAGGGAGGCCGGCGCCGCTGGCAGCATCTTGCGCAGCCGGTCGAATTCGCGCCGCTGCGTCTCGTTCGCCGCCTGAAGCGGCTCGTCGGCGCGGGCGAGATGGCTCATCACGAAACGGATGTCGATGCCCTCGAAGGCGCCGGTCTCCCCCGCGACCGCCTCGACTTCCGCCGGCGCCATGCCGAGCCTTGCCATGCCGCTGTCGACTTGGATGGCGGCAGCCAGCCTCCGGCCCTTGCCTCGCGCGGTCTCGCGCCAGGCCTTCAGCTGCATGGTGCTGTTGATGACGGGGCAAAGCCCGGCTGCCGCGGCTTCCGGTTCCGAACCCGGCGGCAGTCCGTTCAGCACGAAGATGTCCGGCCCCGGGCCTACCGCCTCGCGCAGCGCGATGCCCTCGCCGGTCAGCGCGACAAAGAAGATGTCGCAGCCCTCTTTCGCCAAAGCCGAGGCCACGCATGCGGCGCCGAGCCCATAGCCGTCGGCCTTGAGCACGCCGGCGCAGCGGACGCCATTCAGCCGCGTCTTCAGCCGGCGATAGTTTTCCCGGATGGCCCCGAGGTCGATCGTCAGGATCGCCCCGGCGGCCGCCTCGCTCACAGTGGAATTGCCGCTTGCATCATTGTCCGGAAACGCGCCTCCGGTGTCGTCGTCCATGGCGACCCCCGTTCATCGATCGCCAATCAATACGGCCATGGAGCCGCCGCGACAACCGGACGGATGGCGACTGTCAGGAAGCCAGGTGCTGGAAGGCAGCCACCACCTGCTCATAGACCTTGCGCTTGAACGGCACGATCAGATCCGGCAGCTCGCGCATCGGCCGCCAGGCCCATTCGTCGAATTCGGCCGTGTGGCCGCCGGGCGGCGGATTGATCTCTATCTCGCTTTCGTCGCCCTCGAAGCGATAGGCGAACCATTTCTGCGTCTGGCCGCGATAGCGGCCCTTGAACGCGACGCCGACCAGATGCGGCGGCAGATCGTAGTTGATCCAACGCGGCGCCTCGGCAAGCAGCGACACGCTGCGCATGCCGGTTTCCTCATGGAGCTCGCGGCCGGCGGCCTCGATCGGCTCCTCGCCCTTGTCGATCCCGCCTTGCGGCATCTGCCAGAGCTGCGTCGTGCCGGAAAACTCGCTGTCCGGTTCGGGGATGCGGTGGCCGACCCAGACCAGACCGGCCTTGTTGAGGACCATCACCCCGACGCAGGGACGATAGGGCAGCGTTTCAGGATCGACATTCTTGGCCATTGGTCAGCTTCCCAGCGGTTTTCGAGAATGGACTTGGGCGAGGCGGGTAGGGTTAGCCCTTTTGGGGATCGATCGCCACCGCCGAGATCGGCACGATCTCGATGCCGCGCTTCTTCGCCTCGGCGATCCAGGACGCCACCGTGTCGACGGTGATATCGAAGGCCGAACCGATGCCGACCGCGGAGCCCTTGGCGCGCGCCGTGGCTTCGAGGCTGTCCAGCTTCTTGAGGATCTCGCCACGATCCTGCACGGCGTCGATCGCCATGTCGCCGGCGACGAACGGCACGCCGTCCTTCAGCGCGAGATCAGAAGCGACGCTGCGCGCGGACGAACCGTCGTCGATATAGGCAAGCCCCCGCTTGCCGAGCTCGGCCATGAACGGTTCCATCGCCGTGGCGTCGGTCGAGAAGCGCGCGCCCATATAGTTCATGACGCCGGTATAGTTGGTGGTGCGGGACAGCGCCCAGCGCAGGCTCTTGAGGTTCTCGTCCGGGCTGGCCGACACCGTCAGCGTGTTGCGGCCGGGATTGACGTTCGGATAATCGAACGGCTCGAGCGGCACCTGCATGACGATCTCATGCCCACTTTGCCTTGCTGCCTGCATCCAGCGGCCGATGCTGTTGCCTTGCGGGGCGAATGCGAGCGTCACTTCGGCCGGCAGCTTGGCGATCGCGGCCTGCGTGCCGGTCTGCGAGACGGCGAGCCCGCCGATGACGATCGCCAACCGTGCCCCGCGCGCGCCCGACCACGGCCGCGCATAAACGTCGAAGGGCCGCCTGCCGTCGGCAGAGCGCATCGGCAGCGGACCGGTGTCGCTGGGCTCGATCAGCCCCTTATCCGGGATATGGGCGACCTTGAGGTTCTGGCCGAGCGTCGAGGGATCGCGAATCACGATCGCCGCCTTAGGCGGCCCATCGCCTTCCTCGGTCTGGACATGGATGATCTGCGGGCCGCCGCTCTTCATCGGCGTTCCGGCCTGCGGCGCGGCCGCCGGGGCCGGTGCGGGCGTGGGCGCCGGTGTAACGGGAGCGACAGTGACCTTCGGCGTCGAAACCGCCACTTCCTGCGGTTTACGGAAAGGCTTTTCGCGCAACGCGATCGCGCCGGAAACGCCGACTACGACAAGCACTGCGACCACCGCGGCAATCGTACCGCCACTGAAGCCGCGCGATTCAGGCTGCTTGGGCCGCAGCTTCTGTCCAAGCGGACGCTCGATGTCCTTGCCGATGTCAGCCAAGCTATGTTCCCAACACGCCGCCTGAAGCGAATGTCACGTCCGACGTGAGATCCTACGCAAACTTCACAATCGTCGGCGCTATACCCCAGACGCGTGGCGCCCCAGCCCCGGGGCCCGAATCAAACTGCCGGAACCTCGCGGTCCCGGCAGCATTGCATTGCTTCGCTCAGCCGGCCAGAGCTTTGCCCCGGCCGCGCCGGCCCTTACTGGTTCAGCACGGCCTTGTCCTGATTCGGCGGAAAGGCCGGATCGGTCTTTTCGCCGCGCAGGAGCTGCTCGGCATAGATCAGCTGCAGGTCGTCCTTCGGATCCGGCGGCACATAGGCGGCCGAGCCCGAACCGCTGGCGTTCTCGTCGGCGCCCTTGATGTGACCCTTGAGATCGGATTCGCCACGCGTCAGGTCGCGGCCCTGCAGGTCCGGCGGCAGCGGCTGGTCGACCTTGATGTCCGGGGTGATGCCCTTGCCCTGGATCGACTTGCCCGACGGCGTGTAATAGAGCGCCGTGGTGAGCCTGAGGGCGCCATTCTCGCCGAGCGGGATGATGGTCTGCACCGAGCCCTTGCCGAAGGACTGCGTGCCGACCACCGTGACGCGGCGCAGGTCCTGCAGCGCGCCGGCCACGATCTCCGAGGCGCTAGCCGAACCGCCATTGACCAGCACGATCATCGGCTTGCCGTTGATATCGTCGACCTGCTTCGGCTTGGCGTCGAAGCGGGTGACGTCCTTCGGGTCGCGGCCGCGCGTCGAGACGATCTCGCCGCGCTTGAGGAACGCATCCGACACGCTCACCGCCTGGTCGAGCAGACCGCCCGGATTGAGGCGAAGGTCGAGCACATAGCCCTTCAGCTTGTCATCGGGCACCTGCTTCTTGATGTTCTCGATGGCGTTCTCGAGATCGTCATAGGTCTTTTCCGTGAAGGAGGTGATCTTCATGTAGCCGATGTCCTTCTCGACCCGGTACTTCACCGCCTTGACCTTGATGATGTCGCGCACCACCGTCAGCTCGATCGGCTTGTCGGCGCCCTGGCGCAGTATGGTCAGCTTGATCGGCGTGTTGACCGGCCCGCGCATCTTCTCGACCGCGTCGTTGAGGGTGAGGCCGCGAACCTCCTGGCCGTCGATCTTGGCGATGTAGTCGCCGGAAAGCACGCCCGCCTTGGCGGCCGGCGTGTCGTCGATCGGCGTGATGACCTTGACGAGGTCGTTCTCCATGGTGACCTCGATGCCGAGGCCGCCGAACTCGCCCTTGGTCTGCACGCGCATGTCCTGCGCCTGTTCGGCATTCATGTAGGACGAGTGCGGGTCCAGCGAGGCCAGCATGCCGTTGATGGCGTTCTCGACCAGCGACTTGTCGTCCGGCGGCGTCACATAATTGGCGCGCACGCGCTCGAAGATGTCGCCGAAGATCGCCAGCTGCTTGTAGGTTTCCGAACCCGCAGCGTTCGCCGCCGAACCCGGTGCGCCGTAGACCAGGCTCATTGCCGATGCGCCCATCAGCGCGCCGGCAAACAGAAGCGACAGTTTCCGCATCATTTCACGTCCTTCCAGAGAATCGGTCCGCCCACCATGGGGCCGGATCGACAGGTTTTCCATCCTTGCGGAACTCGACATAGAGTTCCGACGTCGAATTCTCATTCCGCGAGGCCGAGGTGCTTGCCACCCGGGCCTCTCCCATCGCGCCGATCGGCTCTCCCGCGAGCACCGACTGTCCGGTCACGACGCTGATTCTGCTCATCCCCGCCAGGACGACATGATACCCATCGCCCGCATTGAGGATCAAGAGTTGACCATAGGAACGAAACGGCCCCGCATAAAGCACGTTTCCATCCGCAGGCGCGGTCACGATGGCCCCCGATTGTGTCGCAACCATGTCGCCCTGCATTGCCGCGCCGTTGCCGTCATCGGCGCCGAAACGCAGCTTGATCTTGCCGATGACCGGCAGCGCGATCTGGCCTTGCAATGCCGAAAACGGAGCTGATCCCGTGAGGCGGTTGGCTTCCGGCACCGGCAGCGCGGCAAGCTCGGCCGTCGACGACGACGTTTCGCTGTCGGTCGATTTCCGCTCGCCCGCCTTGACCTGGTCTTGCGCCTTGCGCGCCTTGTCGGCTTCGAGCGAGGCAATCAGGTCCTTTAGGCTGCTTGCCTTGGCCGCCAGCTGCTGCGAGTGCTGCTGCTCGGCCGCGATCGCCGTCTGGGTATCGGCCTGCAGCTTCTTCTTGGCCTCGAGCAGCATGGTGAGCCGCTTCTTCTCCGCCGTTTGATCGGTGACGGCGGTGGTAAGTCGCGCCCGTTCGGTCTCGATAGAGGCCGTCACCCTTGTCTGCTCCTTGAGATCGGCCATCAGCCGGTCGGTCTGCTGGCGAAGTTCCGGCACCACCGCGCCCAGCAGGATGGCGCTGCGCACCGACGACAGCGCGTCTTCCGGCTTGACCAGAATCGCCGGCGGCGGGTTGAGCCCCATGCGCTGCAGCGCCCCCAGCACCTCGGCAAGCACGTCGCGCCGCGCCATGAGGGAGGCGCGCAGCTTCTGTTCCTCGGCCTTAAGCCCTTCGAGTTTGGCGCCGATGTCCTCGATGTCCTGGCCGAGCTTCTGTTCCGTCATCGCCGACTGGATGAGCGCCGCGGTAATCGAGGCATAGTCCTTGCGCACCGAGGCGATGTCGGCGGCGAGCTTGGCCAGCCGCTCCGACGACAGCGTGATCTCCTTGGAAACCTGCTCGTATTCGGCCCGGCTCTGATCAGGATCGGGGGCCATGTCGAGCGATTGTTCGGCCGCCCGGACCGGCCCGAGCGCGACCGCGGCGGCGACAAGTGTCAAACCGCAACGGCTGCGCCAGGCGCGCGCTCTCGAATTCCAGCCTTCAGACATCAGGCCTCGACTGTATCCGCCGCTTCGTTAACGAACCATCAACCATGTTGGAAGCGCCCAATAACCCGGATGCCGTGCGATTGAGGCGGAAATCGAGGCAAAGGCCGGCAATGCCCAGCTTTCGGTCGATGCCGTTATTCACGATCGATGATACGGATGGCCCGACAGGATCGTCGATATCCGGTAAAGCTGCTCGCCCAGCATCACCCGGACGAGCTGGTGAGGCCAGGTCAGCGCGCCGAACGACAGCACCAGTTCCGCCTGCTCGCGCAAGGACCTGTCATGGCCGTCGGCGCCGCCAATGGCGACGACCAGCGCCTTGCGGCCACTGTCGCGCAATTGGCCGATGCGGGCTGCCCAATCCTCCGAGGAGAGCGACTTGCCGCGCTCGTCGAGCAGGATGAGGACGGCGCCCGACTGCAACTGGGCCTGGAGCTTATGGGCTTCCTCGCGACGGCGCTCGTCGGCGCTCTGTCCGCGGCTTTCGGGGATTTCGACGATGCCGGCAAATTCCAGCCCTACTGCCGGCCCGCTCTTGGCGAAGCGCTCGAAATAGCGGTCGGCGAGTTCCCTCTCGGGGCCGGTCTTCATTCGGCCCACGGCATGAACGGTGATCTTCATCCTCGCCCCGGCGAGCTTGTCTAGCGCATACCGTGACGGGTCACGGCATACGGATCAAGGCTCAGTGCAAGGTCTCTTCCTCGAGATCCGGCGCCTGCCACATCTTTTCGAGATTGTAGAATTCGCGGACTTCGGGGCGGAAGACATGGACGATGATGTCGCCCGAATCGATCAGGACCCAGTCGGCGCTGGCCAGCCCCTCGACGCGCGCCGTGCCGAGGCCGGCATCCTTGAGCGCTTTGAGGAGATGATCGGCGACAGCCGAGACATGACGGTGCGATCGGCCGGAGGCGATGACCATATAGTCGCCTAGGCTCGATTTTCCCTGGATGTCGATTGAGACGATGTTTTCGGCCTTGGAGTCTTCCAGACTGGCAAGGACTGTGTCGAGGGCGAGGGTCGCGGCGGCGTTGCCGCTGATCCCGGCCGGCGAAGGCATGATATCGGCCTTCTTCCGCAGTGCTGTTCTCAGTGTGTTTCCTTTCCGAACAAGAACAACCAAATCACCAAGCAAATCAGGTGACCCCACTTAGATAGGCAGAGTTCCGTTGCAGTTTCAAGACGACAGCCCGGCGCATCGGCTGAGTCGCCTTCGGCGGAGGCGCAAACGGCGGGGAACTGATCTCCGACGCACGGGTTATCCGCGCACCAACCAACGGGATCCCCGCCATGCCCACCGACCCGCAAAGCGCCCTCATCACCATTCAGGCCGGGCTTGCGCAGCTCAGCACCTTGATCGTTTCCTATTCCTTCTCGGCCATTGGCGCCGTGATCCTGATGGTTGTCGGCTATCTCGTCGCCGGTCTCGCCGAGCGCTCGATCCGTGCCGGTCTCGGCCATATCCACGGCTTTGACGCGACCTTGCGGCATTTCTTCTCCAAGATCGTCCGCTACGCCATCCTGATCCTGGTCACCATCATGGTGCTAGGGCAGTTTGGGGTGCAGACGGCCTCCATCATCGCAGCAATCGGCGCCATCGGCCTGGCAATTGGGCTGGCGCTGCAGGGCACGCTGCAGAACATCGCCGCGGGCATCATGCTTCTGGCGCTCCGGCCCTTCCGCATCGGCGAATATGTCGAGGTCGGCTCGATTGCCGGCACCATCGAGGAGATCGGCCTGTTCGCCACCAAGCTGCGCTCCGCCGACGGCGTCTATGTGCTGGCGCCCAACTCTACGCTCTGGAACCAGCCGGTGCGCAATTTCACACGCAACGGCGTGCGGCGCACCGATGTAAGCTTGAGCATCGGCTCCTGGAACGACATCGATCGCGCGCAAAAGACCCTGCTTGCGATAGCAGGCGCCGAGAAGCGCATCCGGCGCGAACCGGCGCCGATCGCCTTCGTGGCCAGCGTCGGCGACACCACCGTTTCGCTCACCTTGCGCTACTGGACTTCCGCCGCCGACTATTTCTCGACCCAGGTCGACATGACCAAGCGCGCCAAGCAGGCGTTCGACAGCGAGGGCATCTCGGTCCCGCTGCCGCCGCCCGAAGCGCCCGCGCCGGAGGCGCGCAAACAGTAGCCGGTTCAGTGCTGCCGGGGCTGTTCATCGGGCGCGAAGGCAAGCTCCACCGGTAAAGGCGTCTGCGCCGACATCGGCGCGAAATTGCCGCTTGTGGCAGCGGGTGTCGGCCGGCCTGCCGTCACGCGCCACAGCACGAACAGGCAGAAGGCCGAGGCGATGACGATGCCGACATAGATGAACGTCTCGGTGCCGAAGACAGCGGAAAGCGCCGTCACTATGCCCGGCACGATGAAGCCGGCCAGCGACCAGGCAAACAGCATCGAGCTCGACAGCGCCAAAAGCTCATCCTTTCCAGCGCGGTCGGCGGCATGCGCGCTGGAGAGTGCGTAGATCGATTCCGACGCGCCGTCCCAGATGAGATAGATCACCACCAGCACCATAAGCGCGCCGCCGTCGAAGACGATGGTCAGCACGCTGGCGACGGTCGCGAGCGCCGCCGCGCCTGCCAGCACGTAGCGCCGGTCGGTGCGGTCGGAAATCCAGCCGAGCGGGATCTGCAGGATCAGCGTGCCGACCGGCATCGCCGACAACAGCAGCGCCACGTCGGCCTGGCTGTAGCCCTTGGCGGTGGCATGGATCGGCGCGAACCCGGAGACGATCATCGACAGACCGCCGACCGCCAGCATGCCGGCGACGCCGACCGGCGAGATGCGCCAGGCGCGGCGCAGCGCCACGGATGCGGCCTGTGGCGCCGGCGGCTGGGCAAGCCTGGTCATGCCAACCGGCAGAATGGAGAGCGCGGTGAAGGTGATGCCGATCAGCGACGCGGCCGCCGTGTGGATGTCGATCGCCGCCAGCGTGGCGTACCCGATGCCCAGGCCGCCGATATAGGCGACATAGAACACCGCCATCACACGGCCACGGATCGAATTCGGCAAGGCATCGTTCAGCCAGCTCTGCGCGACGATGAACAGCCCGCAGATCGCAAAGCCGTAGAGGGCCCGCGCGGCGATCCACAATAGCGGGATCGGACCGGCGCCGATCGCCGCGTTGGAAAGCGCGATCAGCGCCGAAAGCACCATGAAGGCGCGGGCGTGGCCCACTCGCTTGACGACCGGACCGGTCAGGATGCAGCCCGCAAGGCCGCCGGCCGAAAGCCCGGTGACGATCAGCCCGGCCCAGGTCGGGTCGAAACCGTCGGCGCCGAGGCGCACAGGGATATAGGCGAACATCAGCCCGTTGCCGATCGCGATCAGCGCCATCGACACGATGACGCTGGCAATGGCGATCAGCGGCGCCGACTGCTCGGCGCGGCCCGGATCGGTCGTGGTAGGGTTCTTTTCAAGCATGCTTGCGCACATTGGCCCGCCGGCCAGCAAAAGGCCGCCGTAAAAGCGACATGGGCCGGGCTTCCCATCCCTCCTTGTGAGGACGGAACAAGCTCAGCTCTTCGCGGCTTTGCGGATCGCGGTGGATGAGAGCGAGGAACGGGGACCGTGGATGAAGGTCCATGCCGGCGCCGGCATGCGGGCGAGCAGCGGTGCATCGCCCTCGTCGATGCGGGCGTAATCGAAGGTCTTGGCGACCACCGACGATAGAAAGGAGAGCGTGGCGCCCGGGCGGTCGATGATCGCGATCGGGAAGGTCAGCACGATCTCGCGCCAGCGCTGCCAGCGGTGGAAGTCGCGCAGCGAATCCGCGCCCATGATCCAGACGAAATCGACGCCCGGATTGCGCGCCTTGACCAGCGCCAGCGAGTCGGCGGTGTAGCGCACATGATGCGCCGCCTCGAAAGCGGTCACCTTGATCCTGGGATTCCTGGCGATCCTCTCTGAGAGCTCGATGCGCTCGGCGAGAGGCGCCAGTTCGCGTTGGCTTTTCAGCGGATTGCCGGGCGTCACCATCCACCACAGCTGGTCGAGCGCCAGACGCCGGAGCGCTATCTCCGCAACCAGCGCGTGGCCAGCATGCGGCGGATTGAACGAGCCGCCGAACAGCCCCACGGTCAAGCCCTTGGCGGCGTGCGGCATGCGAAAGTAGCGGGCCGGGACAGGCTTCTCGGCTTGCGAAAGCATTCGCCTTGGCCTCCCTCAGGCCTTCCGGGCGAAAAAGGTCAAGGCCTCACCTGTCCCGATCCGCGCACGCGGTACTTGAAGGAGGTGAGCTGCTCGACGCCCACCGGCCCGCGCGCGTGCATCTTGCCGGTGGCGATGCCGATCTCGGCGCCCATGCCGAACTCGCCGCCATCGGCGAACTGTGTCGAGGCATTGTGCAGGAGGATCGCCGAGTCGATCTCGTTGAAGAACCTTTCGACAGCCCGCGCGTCCTCGGCGATGATCGCCTCGGTGTGGTGCGAGGAGAAGGTCTCGATATGCTCGATCGCGCCGGCGACGCCGTCGACGAGCTTCACCGCGATGATGGCGTCGAGATATTCCGTCACCCAGTCGGCGTCGGTCGCCAGGCTGGCATCTGCGAAAGCTTTCATCACCTCGGCGTCGGCATGGATCTCGCAGCCGGCGGCGCGCAGCGCCTCCAGGATCGGCACCAGATGCGTGGAGGCCACCGCACGGTCGACCAGCAGCGTCTCGGCGGCGCCGCAGACGCCGGTGCGCCGCATCTTGGCGTTGACCGCGATCTTCACCGCCATGTCGAGATCGGCCGAGCGGTCGACATAGAGGTGGCATATGCCTTCGAGATGCGCGAAGACCGGCACCCGCGCTTCGGTCTGCACGCGCCCGACCAGGCTTTTGCCGCCGCGCGGGATGATGACGTCGAGATTGCCGCCGAGCCCCTTGAGCATCTCGCCTACGGCGGCGCGGTCGGTGGTCGGCACCAGCTGGATGGCATCCTCGGGCAGGCCCGCCGCCTTCAGCCCTTCGACCATGCAGGCATGGATCGCCGACGACGAATTGATCGAATCCGAGCCGCCGCGCAGGATGACCGGATTGCCGGCCTTGAGGCAAAGCGCGCCGGCATCCGCCGTCACATTCGGCCGGCTTTCATAGATGACGCCGATGACGCCGAGCGGCGTGCGCACGCGCTCGATATGCAGCCCGTTCGGCCGGTCCCATTCGGCGATGACGTCGCCGACGGGATCCTTGAGCGCGGCGATCTCGCGAATGCCATCGGCCATCGCCTTGATGCGCGAAGGCGTCAATTTCAGCCGGTCCATGAAGGAACCGGACAGCCCGGCCTCCTCGCCATTCGACATGTCGATGGCGTTGGCCTCGAGGATCGCCTGCTCGTTGCGCAGGATGGAGTCGGCCATGGCGGCAAGGGCGGCATTCTTGGCCTTGGTGGAGGCGATGGCCAACGGTCGGGCGGCGGCGCGGGCGTTGCGGCCGATGTCGGCCATAAGCGCCACGGTGTCTTCGCCGGATTTTTCATGCGCCTTCAGCATGTCTCATCCCTCCGCTGGGTCGTCAGCCACTCTAGTCGTCGGCCAATACTTGTTCGCCGGCAAGGCTTACCACAAGGTCGTCGCGATGGATCATCGCCGAGCGCGCCTCGTAGCCGAGCACATTTTCGATCTCGGTCGTCTTCAAGCCCGCGATCCTTACGGCATCGGCGGCATCATAGGCAACCAGGCCGCGCGCGATCTCGCGGCCCTCGGGCGACAGGATCGCGACCGTGTCGCCGCGCGCGAAATTGCCGCTGACCAGTTTCACGCCGGCCGGCAGCAGCGACTTGCCGGACTTGAGCGCGCTGATTGCGCCGGCATCGACGGTCAGCCGCCCCGCCGGCTCGAGCTGCCCGGCGATCCAGGTCTTGTAGCCCTTCACCGGGTTGGCGCTCGGCTTGAAGAAGGTCGCGCGCTCGCCGCGCTCGATCGCCATCAGCGGCGAAAGCCTCGTGCCTGATGTGATGATCATGGCGGTGCCGGCGGCGTTGGCGATCTTGCCGGCGTCGAGCTTGGTGCGCATTCCGCCGCGCGACAGCTCCGAGGCCGCCGCCCCCGCCATCGCCTCGATGTCGGGCGTGATGCGGTCGACCACCGGGATGAATCTGGCTTCCGGGTCCTTGGCCGGGGGCGCCGTGTAAAGCCCATCGATGTCGGAGAGCAGCACCAGGAGATCCGCGCCCATCATCGTCGCCACCCGCGCCGCCAGCCGGTCATTGTCGCCGTAGCGGATTTCCGACGTCGCCACCGTGTCGTTCTCGTTGATGACCGGCACCGCCTTCATCTTGAGCAGCGTCGAGATGGTCGCGCGCGCATTTAGGTAGCGGCGACGCTCCTCGGTATCGCCGAGGGTGAGCAGGATCTGGCCCGACTTCAGCCCATCCTTGCCGAGCGCGTCCGACCAGGCGCCGGCAAGCGCGATCTGGCCTACGGCGGCGGCGGCCTGGCTCTCCTCGAGCTTCAGAGCGCGCTTGCCGAGGCCGAGAATGGTGCGGCCGAGCGCTATGGCGCCCGAGGAGACGACGAGCACTTCCGCGCCGGCATTGGCAAGCACCGCGATGTCGTCGGCAAGCGAGGTCAGCCAGTCGCGCTTCAGGCCTGATGCCCGGTCGACGAGCAGCGCCGAGCCGATCTTCACGGTGATGCGCTTGTAGGACTTCAACGACTTCATGGTCATTGCTGCCAGCGCGTGTCGACCGGAGCCGGAACGGCATCGCGCGATTCCGCGACCACCGCCATCAGCGCGCGCAGCACCGCCTCGACCCCTTCGCCGGTGACGGCCGAGACAAGCATCGGCGCGCGGCCGGCCGCGC
>Ga0315336_1003230_pt1 | contig 22323 bp, 17 predicted proteins | sample ASW5metaG_FD_204512 | JGI IMG/M metagenome (GOLD analysis project Ga0315336, IMG submission 204512) | Ammonia-oxidizing marine archaeal communities from Monterey Bay, California, United States - ASW #5 | ecosystem: Environmental > Aquatic > Marine > Intertidal zone | place: USA: California... | reverse complement strand
ACGTTGGCGATGGAGTAGAAGCGGCGCAGACTCGACTGCAGGTTGGCTTTTGGCTCGGTGAGAGCCTTTACGAAGGCCACGAAGTTTCGCATGCCCTCGAGCTGGATGAGAAATTCGGTCAACGAGTAAGCTTGCCCGTAGAAGAGATCGACATCGTCGTCGGGATACGTTGTGCGGTGAAGGAGCTCCTGGACCGGGACGAGGGTCTTTCTGGTCGCCTGCTGGTGCAGGATCTTGTTGTAAAATCTGTGAACGTAGTCAGGTTCGATGAATACGGCGAACCCCTCGGAAGCCCATAGCGGGATGCTGTCGGGGTAGTTCAGACGGTGGGTGAACAGGGCGTGAGCGATCTCGTGGGGGAGAACACCGGTAGTCAGACGCGGCTGGTCCTGGAAGGAGTAGATCCGGTGCTCGCTGAGGTTTCCCAGTTTCCTTGCGACCTGATGTGCGCCAGATGACCAGGACTCCATTCCGGATTGACTTACGTACTCCTCCTTGGTCGCGAAAATGGAGATGCTGATCGGGTGCCGAAGGTGAGTGGAGCATCCGAGTCGAGCGAAGAGGTCGGCGTAGGCGCGCTCCGAGACCAGAGCCACGTCCCGCGCCACCTCGTTGTTCTTGTGCGAGATCTTGAAGCGTCGGGTGCGAAGCTTGCGGTAATTGCCAGCAAGCACTTCTCGAGCTCGGGGGTGCGCCGTCGGGGACGCTTTCCCCTGCTCGATGAGCTTCTCCTCCGCCTCGTGGCGCAGCTTTGCGACGGCACCTTCGAGGTGAGTCGGTCGCTTGCCTCCGGTGATGGCGAGGTACTCCTCGGCCGCCTCTCGCGCTTCCCCCGACCCTTCGAGCGCCAGCCCGCGGTAGTACCGTAAAAGCTCGTTCGCCGGATCCACCTCTAGCCCCTCGTCCGCGGCTCTGCCGATGGTGACGAAGTCCCCGGTCTGCAGAAGGGGCTCGATCTGTCGCACCTTCGTGACCACGTACTGATTCTGTAAGTAGGGCAGAAGCTCGGGCTCGATGCTCAGAGCGTTCAGATACCGGCTCTCCGCGCCGCGCCAGTCCCTCCGCGCGAGATGCTGGTTGCCCTCACGGATAATGGCCTGTCCGAGCACCGTGCCAACGGCCTTCCTGCGCTCGGGAAACTGTTCGTGGATTCGTTGCAGTCTCCAGATGCCCTTTTCCAGCTCACCTTTTTCGATCTCCCTCCGGCCGCGCTCCTCCTCCTTGCGAGCCTCCTTCAGGATCTCATCGATGACGCGGATTTCTTCCCGGGCCTTGCTGTTCGATGGATCGGATTTCACAAGCGCCGCGAAGGCTTCCTTCGCTTCGCCGTAACGACCCAGATCCTCGAGCGTCGTGGCGTGCTGCTCTTGCGCTGTCCGCAAGCCCGTTTGGGCCCTGGTCGACTGAGGAGCCTTGCTCAGAGCCTCTCGGTAGAGCTCGATGGCCTCCTCACTATCACCGCGCCGAAGGAACTTCTCCGCCTCATCGGTCAGGTAGTCGAGACGGGATTGCCTCTTGATCGCAGAGACGTCCTTTTTCTGGAGCTCGAGCGTTCCGCCAGGGAATCTGACGACGATCCGGTTACCTTCCTCTTTGAGGACCTCGCCCTGAATCTCGTTTCCGTTCTTCAGGACGACGATATCTCCGAGCAGAGATAGAGCCAGGAGTGCCGTACAGGCAGTGGGCGCAGCGAGCATAATAGATGATCGTCGTCAAGCGCTCTATTTCATGAGGGTTGCCCGGACTTGACTTCCCCCATTAAGCGCACCGACAATGACGTCATGACAGACTCTCGGGACGTTTATCAGAACCCCCTCGCGGAGCGCTATGCTAGCGGCGAGATGCTCGAAGACTTTTCGGCGAATCGTCGTTACCGGACCTGGCGGCATCTATGGATCGCCTTGGCAGAGGCTCAGGCTGAGCTCGGTTTGAACATAACCTCGAAACAGATCGAGGAGATGCGCCGGAACACGGACACCATAGACTACGACCGCGTCCGTGAGGTGGAACAGCAGCTTCGTCACGATGTCATGGCCCATATCACCGTGTTCGGCGAGCAGTGCCCCTCAGCCAAACCGATCATTCACCTCGGGGCCACGAGCTGCTACGTGACCGATAACACCGACCTGATCCTGATGAAACGAGCCCTCGAGATTTTGAGGGAGAAGCTTGTGGGGCTCCTCTCGGCCTTCAGGGACTTCGCCCTCCAGCACAGAAGCCTCCCCACGCTGGCTTACACGCACCTGCAGCCGGCACAGCTGACCACCGTCGGCAAACGCGCCGCCATATGGGCTCAGGATTTTCTCATCGACCTCTCCGAGCTCCAGAACCGCCTCGAGAAGCTGCGATTCCGTGGCGTCAAGGGCACAACCGGAACACAGGAGAGTTTTTTGAGCCTGTTCGGCGGCGACGCGAAGAAGGTTGAGGAACTGGACCGACGGGTCGCTGAAAAGATGGGGTTTCGGGGCGTCTTTCGGATTACCGGCCAGACCTACACGAGAAAGGTCGACGACCTCCTTCTGCACGTCCTTGCGGGAATCGCCCAGTCGGCCCACAAATTTTCGAACGACGTCAGGCTCCTGCAAGGTTTCGGAGAGCTCGAGGAGCCCTTTGCCGCCCAGCAGGTCGGATCTTCCGCGATGCCATACAAGCGGAACCCCATGCGCCTGGAGCGCGCGTCGTCGCTTGCGAAGTTCATCCTGTGCGAGACGCTGAACCCGGGATGGATTCACTCGACTCAGTGGCTCGAGCGGACCCTCGATGATTCGGCGAACAGGAGAATCTCGATCCCTCAAGTGTTTCTTGCTACCGATGCGGTATTGATACTCGCAGGCAGTGTAGTCCGCGGCCTCACCGTGTATCCGGAGGTCATTCGGCGCAGAATCGACGGAGAATTCCCCTTCATGGCCAGCGAGCGCTTGCTCATGCTGGCAGTGCGCGAAGGCGGTGACCGGCAAGCTCTCCACGAGTGTATTCGCAAGCACGCCATGCTCGTGGTGTCGGCCAGGAGGGCCAGTGGGGGGCGCAATGACTTGCTCGACAGGCTCCGCGCGGATCCGTTGTTCGCGCGAGTGCGTTCGCGCATAGGGGAGGTGGCCGACCCCGCGCGGCACGTGGGCCGTGCTGCACAGCAGGTGGAGACCTTTTTCAAGGAGGAGGTCGAGCCTGCGGTGAAGGCGAGTGGGGTAGAGGCTCATGGTAAGAGCTGGGATGTCAGCGTCTAAAGCTGGCGGCGAAAAGCGCCGCTCAAACCCTACAAGAATTTATGAAAGGGAGCACTAAGGTAGAGGGGGTTGTGGTGCGCAAGGGAAGCAAGGACATCCGTACTGACACGCCGAATGGGACTTTGCTCTGTTCCCTACGGGGGCGCTTTCGTAGGAGGGGAAGAGGACGCTCGCCGGTGGTGGTGGGCGATCGGGTACTCGTCTCCGAGCTTAGCGAGACGGAGGGAGTTCTGGAGGCCATACTGCCGAGAAGGTCGGAGCTCGTGCGCGGTACCGCTGGAGGTACGCCCATCGTGGTTGCCGCCAATGTGGATCGTCTCCTGGTGGTGCTTGCCGCCAAGGAGCCTCCGCCCCGCTGGCCTCTTGTCGACCGCATGCTTGTCGCCGCCGAGCGCGACAGCCTCGAGGCGGCGATATGCTTGAACAAGCAAGACCAGGTGGTGGCGGGCTCCCAAGATGCCGCGCGCCTGGAGACGGCCCTTGAGATTTATCGAGGACTGGGGTACGCGAGTTTCTCGATGAGTGCGCTCCTGGGGACGGGCCTCGAGCCTCTCGAAAGCTGGCTGCGCGATGAAGTAACGGTGTTCTCGGGCCATTCGGGAGTCGGCAAATCCACGCTTCTCAACTGCTTGGTGCCTGGTCTCGAGCTCGGGACGGGGGAGGTCAACGCCGTGACCGGCAAGGGCCGTCACACCACAGCGGCGGTGTCGCTCTTCCGCCTGCCTTCGGGAGGCTATGTGGCCGACACGCCGGGCTTCCGGCAGTTTGTGCCGGTCGGTCTCAAGCCCGCCGAGCTGGGACGTCACTATCCCGAGTTTCGTCGGGTGCAAACGGCCTGCCGCTATCCTGATTGTCTGCACCGCGTGGAGCCTGCCTGTGCAGTTCGGGCGGCGGTCACGAGCGGACAGGTTTCGCCCCTGCGATACGAGAACTATCTCCAAATTCTGTCCACACTTGTGGAACTTTGAGCAGGACACCTCTATGATGGTTTCGGGGTGGCGGCTTCGTCCTCGTGGCGGAGCCCGATTTTTCTGCGCAAGATTTCAGCGTCCGGGAGCGTCCTGTCAAAGGGAGCCCGGGCCCGGCGACAATGTATTCTGAAGATTTAGAGTACGTGCAGCGCATCCTCGCCGGTGAGTCGGAACTCTTCGAGTCACTGGTGAGGAAATACAACCGCATGGCGGGAGCGATCGCGTTTGGTATCGTCGGCGATTTTCACGCAGCGGAGGACATCGTCCAGGAGGCTTTTCTCAAGGCCTTCCGGGTGCTGAATACCTTGCGCGATCCGGACAAGTTCAAGTCCTGGTTAGCAGGCATCGTCCGCTCGAAGTCACTGGACGCCCTACGCCGGCGGCCGTCGCAGAAGCCGTTGGAGATCTCCAGGGACGTTGCCGACAGGTTTCCGGGAGGAGAGGCTCTTCGCTTTAGCTCCACGGCCGAGGATGAGCACCTGCGGGAGGAGTCCCGGCGTAAGGTTCTCGAAGCCATTGAGGAGTTACCCCAGGAAGACCGCGTGGTCGTGGTGCTGAAGCATATGGAGGGGCTTTCTTACAAGGAGATAGCCGAGATTACCGGTTCCACGATCGGTGCTATAGAATCTCGACTTTTCCGGGCGCGTCAGGCCCTGCGAAAGAGGCTGGATCCGTCGAAAACATAACAGCCCAGATACCGTGATGAAATCATTCTCTTGCAACCAGGTGGGCCGTGATCTTTGGCGGTACATTGATCGCGAGCTTGCCGCAACCGACGTCTCTGGCATCAGCGCGCACCTGCGACACTGCGATCGCTGTCGGGGGCTTTACCACGAGCGGGCACGCGAGGCCAGCCAGTATCGTATGACCTTCCTGGAAAGTCCGTTTGGCGAGCATTTTGTCAACAAGTTCAGGAAACGCATGAAGCAGGAAGGGTTGTCGTCCGGACCGAGCCGAAATGGTAGCCTGCGGGGAAACGATCTGACGAAGGACGGCCAGTGGAACGACGACACCTCATCAGTAGCCGACGGTACGTCTTCCACCTTGGGCCTGCCAGTGGACTCCGTCTTCACGCGGCGCCGGTTCCGCAGGGCCGCTACAGTGGCCGCAATGCTGTTCCTCATTCCGACGGTGGTGGTTATCGGGATCGTCTTCAATCCGCCACGCAAGATTTCGCTCGGTTCCTTCGAGGCCGAAGAAGGTTTCGTGACTAAGGGCGGTATTGGCAGCGACGGTGAGCTTATCTTCCAGACGGTCGCGGACGGCTCTTTGACTCCGGGGTGTGTCCTCACGGTGCCTCAGGGCGTCGTGGCCCGCTTGGCTTTGCGTTCCCCCGCGCCCGGTGAGACTACTGCGATTTCCCTTTCCGGCCCGGCTGAGCTGCAACTGTCGAAGGACGCTGGCCCCAAGGCCTTCGACGCCGTTCTCAAATACGGTAGTCTCGAGGCCAGCGTTGCGCCTCGCCGCGAAGGGGAAACCTTTGAGATCGTCACTGCGAACGCTCGGGCGACGGTCGTGGGTACCCGTTTTGCGCTCGAGTTTCACGACGGCGTCACGCGGCTTGACGTTTGGCGCGGGGAGGTGCGCTTCCAGGCGCGCGAAGCCTTCGGAAGAGCTGGTGTCCGCGTCACCAGAGACTCGGGACCCTTCCGTCTGAGCGAGGACTCTGTAGGACCGGAGCCCGATTTGCCGTCCACCTCGGCGCTAGAGCCGCCGGAGGTTGAAGAGAGTTCCGGACCCGCGGCGGCGGATCCCGTAGGCGCCCAGCGCGGTAAGACACCCGCGCCACCCAGTGCGCCGGACCTGGATAACCCCGTTAGCGGCCGGGGTGGGTAATCCAGCATTGTGGTGGGGCGTTCTGCCTGCTTTCTTGGTTTTTCTTCTCCTTCCCGTGAACGTGTACGGGTGTGAAGAGATGCCCTTCATTCACTGGTAGGGCTTATTCCGGCTTCTGCACCAGAATGCCATCGAAGAAGTAATAGTGGCTATCTCCGTAGCTCCACTGACTGAAGTCCTTCCTCCGGATCGTGCGCCTTTCTACGCGATCGGCGAAGCCTAGAGCAACGTAAACCTCCTCCGGCCTCATTCCCTCCTCGACCGTGCCGTTCTCGGCAAGGAGTTGGTACTCGCGTTCGGTACGTTTCCGCAGAATCAGGTTGGTCTTCTTCCGTTTCAGGTAGGTTTCCAGAGCTTCTAGTAGGTGCTGCTCTCGAGTCGTGATCCAGCGCTTGCCGCTCTTGACCAGGCCCTCTTTCTTTTTGAGCCCCCCGAGGGTTACCCACGCTCCCGCGTAGCGCCGGCAGTTCAGTTCCGTCAGTAAATCTATGATCGCCTTGTTTCCGCTGTCTTTGCGCTCAAGGTGCAGTGTCAGCTCGAGGGCGACCTCCTCGTCCCCGACGAATCCGTGCAGTTCCCGCACCAGGCTCAGCCACGGCTCAACCTTCTCTCCCGACGGGGGGGCCGGCCGTGCTTCGAGTGCGTCCTTGAACACTTGCTGGACCAAAGGAAGCAGGTCTTCGTCCTTGAACCGTCCATACCTCGACAGCATACGCCTTTGGAGGTCGATGATTTCCTCGTCATCATGTCCGCGGTCCAGAATGTCTCGCGCCTCCTTCGAGAACATTTCCACATCGTTGGGTGCTCGCTTCAGTTGACTTACCTCGACGGCAACACGCCCGTCCAGCTTGACGACGGTGCCTGTGAGGGTCATGTTGTCATGCTGCGCCGTGAAATTCAGGATCTGCTTGAACAGCCCCGGGCGTTTCAGGACGAATGCAACATTGCAATCCACGACGAGAAGGTGCCTGTCGACGAGTCCCTGGTATTTCCCCGTGACTCGGACTTCTTCGCCGGGTGTCAGTTGCGACGAGGCCACTTCCGCGGCAGCAATTTCCCGCACGGAACTCTGCTGCTCACCCGGCGAGAGTGTCGCTGAGGTCAGGCAGATGACTACGGCTGTGATCTGGATCCAGCGCCTCATTCCATCACTCCGAGAAACTGAATTTTTCCCGCGGCCCCGCCGATGTACAGCACATCTTCGGAAAGCAGGGGAGACGTGAGCAAAGGCATGTCCGCCTGGTATTCCCAGGAGATCATGTGCTTGTCGAGGCTCACCGCGGCGACTTTCCCCGAGTTGAGAGCCAACAACAGCCTGGTCCCGTCGTGGATCAACCCGACCACGGATCCATTGCCCGCCGCAACATCCCAGAGCGTTTCCCCGGTCCCTCGATCGAGGGTGACGATGTGCCCGGTCGGCGTGCCCACGTGAACGCCGGAAGGACTCACGACCGCCGGCGTGCTCGGAGTACGGCCCAGATGCGAAGACCATTTCTTGGCAGATGCCTTCAAGTCCACGCACCAGATGCTTCCATCGACGCTACTACCAAAGAGCTCATCTCCGGCCAAGACGGGGTTGAGAACGATGTCACTCCCCATCTCCTCCCGGAATTTGACCTTCTGTTCCTTCAAGGAGTATCCGTAGAGGTGATTGTCCGTAGAACCCACGATCAGCAGATCTTTCCAGAAGACAGGCTTGGCAAGAATTTCGTTGTCGGTCGAGAAACTCGCAACCTGAGAGCCATCTTCATTCTTGAGGAGATGAACTGTTCCACCGGTCGTTGCGACGACAACCCATTGCCCGTCGGGCGAGCAGGCCGGAGCCGCGAGGATGGAGCCACGCAACTTGCTAATCCAGCGCGATCTTCCCGTGGTTCCGGCAATGGCCGTCACCTCACCGGTAAGCGTCCCGAGGTAGATCTCCGTGCCTCGGACGCAGACGTCGGAGTAGCGGTCGCCGAAATGGCCCACTCGGCGCTCCCACAAGACGGTCTTCGCCAAGGGGTCGATTGCGTAAAGACTTCCATCTCGCGACGGCAAGATCACCCGGCCGTCGCAGATGGCCATCGGTTGCTGAACCGAAAGTACCGGTGTGTACTCGCCCAGCGCCCGGCGCTTCAGGCTGAAATGCAGCTCCCACTGCCCTTTGGCTTTGATGGTCTGCTGGATGGTCTCGCAGCTGTCCTTGGTCATCAACAACTCGAAGGTTGTATCCTTCAAGTAGCGATAGACAACCGGAGTATTACCGACCACCTTCCCGTCCATCATGACGGTAGCTCCGGACGGATTGGAGGTTACTTGGAGCGGAAGGAGAATCTTTCTGGTGGCGGGAATCTCGGCGTACTCGATCGCCACGCGCTTGTAAATCTCGTGAGCTCGTTGAAAGTTGCCCGCCTCCTCCGCCTTCCCCGCGTCGCGCAACGCGCCAGCGAGAGCCATCTTCAGCTCCGAGAGCTTCGAGTTGTACTCCTTCCTGCGAGCCTGTTCTTCCTTTTGGATTTTGGTGAACAGTCCGGCCTCACGGTCAGAGAGTCGGTCCAAGGCCTCGTGCGCGTAGGCCGCCCTCGTGCTAAAGGCGTAATTCGTAACGATCTCCAGGTAAGCGTCCTTGGCCGGCCCGAAGTCCATAGAAGCCTTGGAACTCTTTTCGAGGCGCTGCGCGTGATCGTAATACTCTCGCGCCTTCACTTCGTAAAGCAGGGGAATGATGGCAAGAACCACGACAGAGACACAGGCGATTCCCGCAATGGTAACCCTGACTTTTTTTCTCTTCGCGAGCGTCTCCTGGAGAACGTTGACCGCGGTGATCCTCTGCTTGAGATCCTGTCGGGTGGGATTGATGGAAGCGAGTAACCGCAGGATCTTGATGAGCTCCCGCAGCTTCTTCTCCCGCTCCAGAAGGGCTGCGACCTCCTCTAGCTGATGGGTGGCGCGCGCGGTGTCTCCTGCCTTCTCGAAAAGATCCGCGACCTGGATTTTGAGGTTCAAGTCATCGGGGTCGAGTGCCGCCATGGCTTCGAGAATTCCGGCCGCCTGCGCGAACTCTCCCTTCTTCTGCAGTAAGGAGACCAGTTGCGCGCCCGCTGAAGCGGCTTTCCCGAAGTTCTGCAGGCGGACGAAAGAATAGAAGAATCTCTCCAGGTCAGCGTCCCCGAAGCTGAACTTGCCCAGGATCCTCTCGCCTATATCGGCGATGGGTGGGTAGTTTTCCTGCTCGAAATAGAGGCGAACCGCCTCGGCATAGGCAACTTTCGCGGCCGTTTCCAGATACGCGCCTGTGAGTGCGTCTCCCAACGCCGCGTGGGTGTCTGCGTTCGTGGGATTCATCTGGGAGGCACTCTGGAGAAAGTTCGCCGCCTGCGGGTACTGACGTTTCTGCAGTTTCGCCTGGCCCAGTGCCTTGCATTCCTCTTCAGTGACAGCCCGGATGCTTCCCTTCTCGAGAAGCTCGCAGAGCAACTTGCAGCACTCGAATCGACTACCAGGAAAGTCTTGGAAGAGATCCCTTACCGGGCGTGAACCCGTGACCAAATCGATAAGCACGGCACTGATGTCATGGGGGTCATCTCCCGGAATATCCATGCGGGTGAAGATTTCGTCGAAGGTGACGATCTTCTTGCGAATGACCGACCATTCATCGATCTGGCGGAGTCCCTCCATGATCACGCTGTTGGTGTTGAGCGTGAGGGGAATCTTCTTTTGTATGTCGTCATCAAGCTCGGGAGGGACATGGTGTATGTGGAACTCGAAAGTCCCCTCCGTTAGCAGGAACAAGTCAAGGACTCCTTCGAGAGTCTTGACCTCGAGTGCTTGGCGCAAGTCCTCTTCGGTGACAAATTCCTTCCGTAGGAGGACCTCACCGAGCAGTTCCTTCGTCCCGCGCTGTTCGACCAGGGCCTCCTCCAGCTGTGAAGACGTGATGATCCCCGTGCGAACGAAGTTTTCTCCGATGCGCCCCACGCGATTGCTCGGCGACCCATCCGTGAAGTACACGATACTTCCGTTGTCGAGGTAGACCTGCTTCTCTCCTTGATCTGGAGAGTGGATCTTCAACGTCCCGCTGTGATTGTTGATTGCGAGGGACTGAAAGATCTCGCCCAGTCTGAATATTGCCAGGTCGCCTTTAAGCATTTTTCCGTTATTAAACCCAGGGGCGGAACGACTTCTGAAGGGAGAGAAGTTGCTATTCGACAATACATCGCTGCCATCAGCCTTTCAACTTGGGCAGGAGTTGCTGCATCGCAGAAGTTCCGGTACGCCATGGCGGCTCCTGACCCACAAGTTTTCACCTTGCAACCTGCGATTTGAGGTTTGCAATAAGCTTCAATGCCCACTGGCCTTTACGTTCACGTTCCTTTCTGTCATTCCAACTGCACGTACTGTGATTTCTACCGTGTCAGTTATCGGGACAGGAGTGCGGATTCGTTCCTCGAGGCATTGCGATTGGAGCTGGCAACGCTACCGTCCGACTTGCAGCCCCGAACGATTTATGTGGGCGGTGGCACGCCCTCCGCGCTCCGAGAGGATCAGCTTGAAACACTCCTCGAGCTGCTGCAGCCTTTTCGCCTTCGGGAAGAGGAGTACACCTTTGAGGTGAACCCGAAGTCGGCCACCCTGGCGAAGATCCGGATGCTCGAGGCAGCAGGCGTCTCCCGTGTGAGCTTCGGCGCCCAGACTTTCAGTGCCAGCGCCCTGGCCACGATGGGCCGCCGGCACCTTCCCGAGGATATCGGACGGATCTACACGCTCCTGCGCGAGCGAATCCCCAGCATCAGCTTCGATCTGATTTTTGCTCACCCCGCCCAAACCCTCGAGGAATGGGACTTTGACTTGACTTCGGCCCTGGAGCTTTCTCCCGACCACCTCTCGGTCTACGCGCTTACGTACGAAGCCGGAACGCCGATGACCGAGCGCGTGAAGCGTGGTGAGCTGGCCCGGGTTCCCGAGGATCTGGAGCGCGACATGTATCTACTCGCGGTCTCCCGTCTGACCTCCGCGGGCTATGAGCATTATGAAGTCTCGAGCTACAGTCGCCCTGGCCACCGATCGCTGCACAACCAAGCTTATTGGAATCAGAATGATTACGTCGGGGTGGGCCCGGGCGCCTGCTCCACCATCGAGGGTGTACGCTACACCAATGTCAGAGATCTGGATGCTTATATGCGCGGTCTGCGGGAGACAGGCCTTCCCCCGCGCCACGAGGAGCACCTCTCGGCGCTCGAAAAGCTCAACGAGCTCTTGCTTCTCAGCTTACGAACAAAGGATGGACTCTCCCTCTCGCGTTTTCACAAGCTTGCCGGCGAGGACCTTGGCAAGTACTCCGCGGGTGGGGTCGATCGCCTGATCGAACAGGGATTGTTGCGGGTTGCGGGAGATTGCCTCCAGCTCACGCAAGAGGGCTTGTGCCTTGCAGATAGAGTCATTTCCGACCTGATGGCATGACGATAGAGCCCATCGTAGTCTTTATCGATGGCTACCCTCGATGAAACACTGTTCGGCAGAATCGCGGTCTTCAACGACTATCTTCGCCAGGACCAGCTCGATGAGACCTTGAAGATTCAACGATCGGAGTCACCGCCTCGGAACATCGGCGAGATTCTGCTGGAACGAGGATACATTACCCACGAACAACTCCGGACCATTCTCGAGATTCGCCGGAAGAAAGTTCGCAAGCTGCAACGCAAACCGGCGGAGACCCGCGAGAGTAACCGGACCTTCGGGGATCTGGCCGTGAGTTCGGGGCGGCTAACCCTTGCTGACCTCGAAGATGCGGTGCTCGAGCAGCAGAGGCTCAATCTCTTGAATCTCCGTTTTTTTCTGGGCGAAGTTCTGGTAGCAAGGGGCACGTTGCCCCCGGAAACCGTACTCGAGATCCTCAAAGAGCAAGGCAAAGGCGTACTTGTCTGTGCCGTGTGCGATTTTCACTACAACGTTGTGCGGTACAAAGAAGGAAAGATCTACAGGTGCTTCCAGTGCGACACAGAACTGATGCAACCCAAGCTTCTCGATACGATTGCAGTTGACGGGATAATCGAAGAATGAGCTCTCCAACCGAACAGAAAACGTTGCCGGAAGATGCGAAGCTCGCGATGCTTCTCCTTCGACGGAAGGTCATCACGGACAGTCAGCTCAAGGCGGCGTTGGATTATCAACGGTCTTTGGGTGGCAAGATCATTGACATCCTCATCAAACTGGACCTGGTGAGGACTACGCAGCTTGAAGAGTTTCTGAAGAGGGAAGAAAGCCCCGATGGAAGGGCCCCTGGCGACCCGTCAGACCTGTTCCTCGACCCCTCTGCAGTGACGATCAGCAAGTTGAAGGTCCACAAGCGCCTTCTCGACAAGGTGCCGAGCGATGTCGTGGACAAGTACCTTCTGCTCCTCTTTTTTCCACTGCCCAGTGGAAACTCGCGCAGAATCATCCTGGGACACGGGCGAGATTGCCCGCCCGAGGTGGTGAAGCAGATACGTCGTGTCATCGGGGTGGATTTATGTGCCCTCAAGCTTGAAGAGCACGTCGCGCTGGACTTTCTCGCTCAAAGAAAGGGTCTTCGAAAAGGGGCAGCGGAAGTGCCGCAACCGAAGAAGGCGGGGGACACGCTGAAACCGAAGAAGGCGGGGGACACGCTGAAACTGAAGAAGGCAGGGGACGAGCCGAAACCGGAGAAGGCGGGGGACCCGCTGAAACTGAAGAAGGCAGGGGACGAGCCGAAACCGGAGAAGATCGTCGCGCTGGTCAACCTTCTAGTGAGCAAAGGCGTCATCACGCGCGAGGAGCTCGAGGCTGAGCTGGGGAAGGAATAGTGAACACTGAACCCCGAACACTCCTAAGGAAGCGCGGTGGGCTTTGCAGACTCCTTAGATTCTAGTCACCGAGCGCAGCTATAACCTTGAAGAGTGCCACGGCCAGGACGCAGCACAGGAGTAGTGTGAAGCCGTAAAAGGCTCCCCACAGAACGATCCGTAGGGGCCGCCTCAGCCTGCGCAGGAGCCGGGCCCCGGAGTCGTCATCTACCCTGCGGATGATTTGCTCGATGCGCTCCTTGCTGGGCAGGGAAACTCCGCGTTCGAGCTCGTGAAAGCCGCCTCGCAAGGAGTGGTGTAAGCGCTCGAGATCCGTAGCTGCGTTTCTGCACTCGGAGCAAACTTGAAGATGTGCGCTGATGGTACTCGGAGTTTCCAGTGCGGAGTGAATGGGTTCGTGAAGCTCTCCGCGTAGGGGTGCGACATCCCAGTCTTCCGTGACGGTTCCGTCGCCAGTCACCGCATCGTAGTTCTCGATGACTGTATCGTGGACCTCGAAACCGTCCACCCAGCAAGTTTCCAGCACCTCGAGTACCTGTGCGCAGGAGCCAGGATTTTGTCTATTGTCTATCATGTCTTGTGGGCCCTCTTTGTCTGCAGCAGAGCTCTCAGTTTTTCCAGGGCACGGAACAGTCGGTTGCGTATGGTCCCCTCAGGCTCCCCGAGGAGTTTTGCCATGGTCCTGCCATCGAAACCGCGTAGATACCGCAGCGCGACGACCTCTTTGTATTTCTCCGGAAGCTGATCCAGCGCTTTCAACGCTTCTTCAGCGTCTTCTCGAGCCTCGATCTGCTGCGCGAAGCTCGAGTCCTGCTCTCTCCAGGTGTGCCGGGGGAGCGAGGCTCGCCGGTCGGACGCTCCGTGCAAGGGAGTCGCGTCCCCGAGCGCGTCAAGAGAGATGACGCTCTTCCTCGACCTCAGATGGTCAGTAGCAACGTTTTGGGCTATTCGCAGCAGCCAGCCGAGGAAAGCCACCGGCTCAGACAGGGTGTCTAACGAGCGGAAGGCCCGGAAAAATGCTTCCTGGGTAATATCCTCTGCGTCTCGTCGGTCCCGCACACGGTTTGCCGCGAGCACAACGACGAGCTTCCAGTACTTCAGCATCAGGCTGCGAAAGGCGTCCTCGCGCGCTCCTTTGCCTCCGGATCGTATAGCAGCGATCCACCCGGCGTCTTGCTTCAGACTCGCGTTGCGCATAGCCAGGGTCCGAAAACGTCGTTATTGAGTGAGAAATCCCAGCGCCGGACTGGTAACGGGCTGTTAACCCCATTCTCCAGGACGATGGCTGTGGCGCAAGTGTTGCGGCGGATTTGACGGAAAGCTCCCGCCCAGGTACTCTTCTTAGGTCTTTGGGCTAGAATTTTTCTTAAGTCCTTAGAAATTAATATTTTGAGTAAATGGAAATCGTTCGTTGGAGGTGGAGGCCATGAGTGATAACGATCTGGAAAGGCCGAACTCTGGCCTGCCGGACCCAGGCGAAGAAGAGCTCTCCGAAGAGGGTTACGACGAGGCCACCGTCAGGATGCCCGAAGAGGAAGGCGACATCGCAGGCGATCTGGTGGAGGGGCTCGACGAGCAACAGGCTACCCCCATGGGGGAAGGAAGCACGGACGACGGTGAGGTTTATGTCATCCTTCCGGACGGAGAAGGAGGCGACATACCCGTCGTTGAGACCGAGGTCGTTGACGAGGAGATCGGCCTCCTCGATGCGGCCACGCCCGCGGAGAACCTCGAAGACGTCCCGATCCGCGACTCGAATCCCCTCTTCGAGGCAACGCAGGTCGATGGGGCAGCGGTGGAAGTCGCAGATACGGAAAACCTGGACCAACTGGCCTCGGAGCTCGACGACGATCTCCTCGGCGGCACGGAGCCCGTCTTCCCGCAGTGCTCCGAGTCGGAAATGTTCGAGGAAGAGGATGTCTTTGAACCCATCTCGGATGACGAGCAGGGCGAGGGCGAGGGCGAGTTCTACGGTGGCGTAGACGACTTCTCCTCGTCGGGGGGGAACCGCCGACTCAAGGTTATTCTCCCTCTGGCGGCAACGCTTCTCCTCGGGGTGGGAGGGTATTTTGCTTATATCTCCTACTGGCAGGAAGGTGCCCAGGGGGGAGACACGGGCGGTAGCGTTGTGGCCTCCTCAGGTACGCACTCGGGAACGCCGGGTGGCACGAGCGCCGTGGTCCCGGCGGGCAAGGACCCGGCTGGCGGCGGCACCTCTGTCTCCGGTGGCCCTCCTGATGGTGGGTCGGATCCGGACACTGGCGCTGTTGATCCTGTTGTTGCCTCACGGGAGGCGTTTCATGAGAAGTTCCTGCTCGCCATCGAGCTCGGTTATGGGGGTTCGGTTACAGATGAGTAAGCAAGTGCGACTCTGCCTCGGAAAAGTCACGTGTGTCGGCGCGTTTTGGATTGGTGCGGCTTTGTCTATGGTTCTCTCGGGAGAGCTTTCGGCAGGCAGCATCTTCATGAAGAACGGATACATCATCCAGGGCCCGATTGTGGAGCGGGATGAGGCCGCGATTACCATGGGTTGGCCCAACGGGAAGGTCACCATCCAGCGGCGCTTCATTGACTCTGTTACCTTCGAACAGGAAGAGGAGCAGCGCTTGCAGGAAGACGCGGCGCACCGCGCCGAAAAAGCTGCGAGGGAGGAAACGGACGAGGATGCGTTCGAGCTCATGACGGATCCGGACGAGCTTCCACCCGATCTCGAAGAGCTCATCAACCGGTTATCGATTACGGAGGGAGAGGACGGCTTGCTTGGCGACCCAGACTCCGGAAGCCTGCTGAAGATCGGCAATGGTATCGAGCCGGGCGACCCGAACTCGGTGTCCACTGATGCTAACGCCTTCGTGCGTTCGGATTCGCTCCTCGGCGAACGTGTGAGCGATCCCGAAATGGAGGTTTCTTTCAGGCCGCCTCAGGGCTGGTCGGTGCGAAACACCGGGCGGATCTTCAACGTCGTTGGATTTCCCGAGCCCAACGATTTTTCCCCGAGCATCAACGTGGTTTCTCTTCCAGTGGGAGCACTGAGCGAGGAGGAGTACATCGCCCATCTCAAGGAAGAGAATGCGCGGACCCTCCAGAACTTCGAGCTGCTCAGCGAGAGGCCTCGTGAGGTGGGCACGGAGACGGCCTATGAGCTGGTCGGTCGCGGATACCACGGCGAGTGGGATGCGATTCTCCGTCAGGTCCTGTTCGAGAAGGACGGCACACTCTGGCTCGTTTCTGCGTTCACGTCCGGTGCTGAGGGAGATGAGGCCTTCGCCGCGATCGAGGAGGCCTTGAAGAGCTTCGAGTTTACCGGTCCTTGACCGGCAAGCGTTCAGCTTAGAAGACTGGCAACCTTTCGCAGAAAAGTTGTTTCAAAACTCATAGCGGCTCTAGTAGAGTTCGCTATTCATGGAAACGACCGGGTTACCACTCGTTGCGCTTTGTTTGTCTGTTGCCTCTGCTTCGGGTTGCGCTCTCTCTCACAGCACGATCGATGTATCTGTCGTCGAGAGTGCGCTTGCCGGTTTCCAGGACTATCAGGAGCGTTACCCGCTCGAGCAGCCCGATCGGGTCGAGCCCGCGAAGCCGCCGGAACGGGGCTCCGTTTTTATTGGAGAGCTTCTCGCCGTTTTTCCGGGGATCTTCTGGCCCGGCCTCGGCCATACCTATGCGGGAGATCACCGCACCGGGGCCCGACTGCGCCGCGTTGGTGAGTTCGGCCTTATCATGACCGTCGTGGGGGGCGCGGCCGGAGTCGGCGCCTACTACGCGAATGAGAACGACCTGACGGGCCTTTCCTATGGCCTGTATGGGACCGGTGGCACGCTGGCCCTGATCGGGGTTACCTACTGGATGACGGCGTGGATCTACGACATGATCGACACCCCGAGGGCCGTAAAATCCGGGGGCCAACCCCCTCCGCGGTCAAGGTTCATCGAAGGGCTCGACATCTTCGATTGAGGCCCGCCTTCCGTTAGCCGTCCGCCCGAGAAGTGCTGGGTTGTGAGAGCCGAGCGTTCGCCCCTCCGCTGATTTGCGACGCAGAGATGGGCGACAAAGATGGGCGAAAGGGGGCGGTTCTCGGAGAAATGACTCCTCGGGCGAGCCGTTAGACCTTGACCTGCGCCTCTGCAGTCCCTAAAATCGTCCTTATCTGTCTTTCTATGCACAGTTGGACCGCCAGGTCGAACTGACGCAAGGTATGGTATAGGGTCTTATCTGCTACCTGATTAGCAGAGATTCGCAAACGAGGAGTGGCGGAATGAATTACCGTGCTTTCGGCCGGCGGGGGGGTTGTAGCCGGTTGGCTGTGGGAGGAGCTTGTTTCTTGCTATGCATGGCCCATGGCCGGGTCTTTGCTGATGCTGCCGATTTTTCCGTGCCTGTTCTGGTCTCCGACGGGATGGGAAACGCGACCCAGACCACGACCGGACTGGACATTGCCAACAACGCCTACATTGCTGGCGTCATCAACGACAAGGTCGTTGTCAAGTTCATAGGTCCGGAGGTCAGCTTCGACATTCCGATCCCTTATGAAGGCCTCGCCCAGGGGGACCCGGACTTCGAGACCAATGGCATCGGGACGACGTTCTTGTCGTATACCCAGATCAGTCAGGCCGGTCCGGCACAGGGCCGTGAGATCTATCTGACCGACAACCGGGGTGGTGGCGATTTTAACACGCCACTGAGACTCACGGACAACCCCGTGGATGACTATCTGCCGAGTCTTGTTATCGATCTCATGGGGGAGCCGCACCTGACGTGGTTACGCCGAGTGGGTGCTGAGACTCAAATCTTCTACTGGCATGAGGGATTGTCAGGCGGGGACCCTGTGCAGGTAGCGACAGGTGATTCCGCGCACCTCTATGTAGGCGACGATGGTATCGCTCACATCGTTTTCCGCGAGAACAACGACCTTGCGTATGTGAATAACGTCGGCGGCACCTTCTCGCTCCCGAACCGGCGGGCCGTGACGACCACACCTACGGACCCGGAATCATCCGCTACGATCGGCGGCGACCCAGACAATAACATTTTCGTCGCCTATGAGAGCAAAAACATTCTGTACTACACGACCAAGCAGGAAGGGGGTGCTTTTGTCCCTGCTCGGGTCGTCGAGTCCGGAGGAATCTCTGCTCCACGAATGAAGGTGAGGTCCCTCGGTCAAGTATCCATCGCCTACGAAAAGCAAGGGGACATCTATTACGTCCTCTTCCTCGGAACGGCGCTGTCTTTTCCCCCGTCGGAGAGCCTGATCGTCACGCCGAGTGTTGTCGAGAGCCTACCGAGCGTAAGCGTCGATCGGCTCGGGAACATTCACTGTAGCTTCATTCGTCATGGGGATATCTACTACACGCACAACGTCGGTTCGCCCACGGCGCAGTTCTCTGCCAGCCCTACCCAGGGAGACTATCCGCTCGCAGTCCAGTTCGCCGACCTTTCAAGCGGGGCGATCCAGCGCTGGGACTGGGACTTCGGCGACGGCAGCCCCATCGGTCACGGACCCAACCCGGTGCATGTTTACGAAGCCGCGGGCGAGTACGACGTGACGCTCACTGTCTTCACGGCCGGTATGGGTGACGCCGACGAGCCCAAGGTGAAATTTATCTTCGTCCAGGAGACCTTCGAGAGGATGGTAATCCCGGATCAGAGAGTTTTTCCCGCGCAACTGGACGTTTGGTTTCCTGTAGTCGGTTGGTGGAGCCAAGCGATTGAGGGTTACCAGATCATGGCCACTTACCCTCCCCCTATGAATTTCGAGGGGTACGGAGCCGATGAATTCACCGTCCTCTCGGGCGGTACGCCCCCGGATTTTGTCTTTGTTAACGACTTTTCCAACGGCCCAGGCCAAGGTGGCCGCCTCGAGTGTGGCGTCCTTCTTGATGACCTCGGCCAAAACACCATCCGGGCCCAATCGCGCCAAATACTGCTTTTCTTTATTTTTGACATTCGCGCGGATGCGCCCGTGGGTGCGCAGGTCAAGGTCGACCTGGTCAACAACCGCGAGATCAGCACCCTTTCCAACGTCTATTCCATGAACGGCCAGCGGAGGGTTCCGATGCTCACGGGTTCCACGGTCTCGATTGAGTCCAACCAGGGCCCATTTTTCGTGGAGTTCTTGCGCGGGGATGCGGATAGCAGCGAAGAGCATGACCTCACGGATCCCATTTACCTGCTGTCCTGGCTCTTCAGCGGAGGGCCACCGCCGGGCTGCAAGGATGCTGCTGATTCAGATGACTCTGGAGAGTTGGATATCAGCGATGCCATTTACATGCTCAGCTTCTTGTTCACTGGTGGAGCGATTCCGCCCCCTCCATTTCCAAACCTCGGGCTGGATCCCACTGACGATGACGCTTTCCCGGATTGCGTGACGGATACCTAGAACACCGGCAACCGCCACAAGCACCGGTCAGGGGCCTCGTCGGTCCGGGCACCCCGGTTTTCCTCTTGACGTCGGACTCGGCCGGCCAGAAGATCGCCGTTTCTCTTTCCCGGGGTGTAGCTCAGCCTGGCAGAGCGCCTGGTTTGGGACCAGGAGGCCGTTGGTTCGAATCCAATCACCCCGATTAGTTTTTCTGGCGGGGCTGGGCTCGTTGACCCCTGCGAGTTCGTCGGTATAATCGGAAGTTACTGGAAGATAAACGATTGGGTCCGACGGCTCCGAGGAGGTGACATGGATCGCTGCGTTATCACGGTTGGACTTTCGCTGCTCTTCATCCCTTCGGCTTTCGGTGGAACTCCCAAGGAAGCCAACTTCGTCGAGGAGGTCTTCTTGGGAGACAGCACCTTCAACCAGGCGACGGGCATGGCCTGGGCGCCGGACGGCTCCAACCGCCTCTTCATTGGTCGAAAGTCGGGAGACATCCGCATCATCAAGAACGGGGCGCTCCTCGGCACGGCGTTCGCGACAGAGCCCGACGTCTATACCTCGAGCGAATGCGGCCTCGTCGGAATCTGCTTCGACCGGCGCTTCGCGACCCACCCATACCTCTATGCATACGTCACAGTTTCTTCCAACGAACAGATCATTGTCCGGTACAACGCCAGCGGGGATACGGGAACGGAGCGGACGCCTATCCTCGAGGACATGATTCCGACCCATGGCGCCAACCACGACGGTGGGGCGATCGCGATGGGGCCGGACCATCACGTGTACTTCGCCTGTGGCGACCTGGGGGGTGGCCGCACGGGGGAGAACCTCGATACCACCACGCTGGCCAGCAAGGTCGGCCGGTGCGACTGGGAGGGAAACGCCGTCCCGGACAATCCCTTCTATGAGGCTTCCAGCATCACCGAAACGGACTACATCTGGGCCGGCGGGTTCCGGAACCCGTTCACCATGACGTTCCATCCCGTCACCGACGACCTCTGGCTGAGCGTAGTGGGGGCTGGCTATGAGCAGATCTTCCTCGTGGGTCAGGGCGACCACGGGGGCTGGGACGTCTTCGAGGGCGAGGACGAGCAGCCGCTCGGAGACCCCACACCTTACAGCGCGTACATCATTCCCAAGATTTCCTACCGGACTAACAACTCCATCTTCGGAGGCTGCGTTACCGGTGGTGCCTTTTACGACGGCTCGATGTTCCCGGCCACGCACAAGTACAACTTGTTCTGGGGAGATTACAACGTCGGAAAGATCATGCGGAGCACTCTCGACGCCACCCACAAGAACGTCCTCAATACGACGGAGTTCGTCACCGGGCTCGGCTCCATGGTCGACGTCAGCGTCGGGCCCGACGGGGCGCTCTACTACGTCGGTCGGAGCGGCAGCGCCGTCTACCGGCTCTCCTACACCGGAGTCCTAACTCCGGGCGACGTCCCCGGCGATTGCAATCAGGATGCTGTCCTGGATCTCTCCGACGCACTGTGCGCCCTCGGTGTCCTTTTTACGGGAATCCCACCGGCGTTTCCCTGCGGCGACGGCACCCCGGAGGACGCGGGGAACCTGGCGCTGATCGACTGGCAAGCGGACGGAAGCCTGGACCTCTCCGACCCCGTCGGCATGCTCCAGTTCCTCTTTAACGCCGGTGCCGCGCACCCGTTGGCTGTTCCCGGAGCGGAAACGACCGGCTGTGTGTCTATCGAGGGTTGCGAGGGTGCAACCAATTGTCCGTGACTCCTCGGGTCACGGCCTCTGGTCACGTTCGCTTCTTTCGGCTTTTCTTGCTGCGGCCTCTGATCTCATCGGCCGTCTTCGGGTAGTCGATTTTTCCGACGACCTCGAACCGCATGATGATCCCGGCCGCTCCGCCGCTCCACAGGAAGCCCACGCGGCCGTGCTTGAAGCGTTCGCGCTTGTAACCCTTTTTCTGCTCCGTACGTTTCTGGAGGCGCGCCTCGAACGTTCCATCTCTCACGACCAGCCGGAAGCGCAGCGTCTCCTTGAACGCAAGGCTCCCCACTTTTCCGCTGACGCTCGTGGGCCTGCCTCGCTTGAAGGTTATGCACTGTGTTCCCAGGTTGTTGCCGACCAGATGCTTTTTCAGGTCGCCAAAGACGAGGGCCACGCGCTGTCTCTTCGCGACCGTGCCGACAGGGGCGTAATCAACAGTGGCTTCCATGTCATCGAGAAACCAGCACTTGAGAAAAGCCGTGCCACTGTCGGCGACCTTCACACCCTTCGTAACAGGTTCGGTGCTTTCGATGCCAAACCGCTGCTCTCCCTTTTCATCCCGGCTTCGAGTCCAGCGGAAAACGCTGGCGAGGTCGCCCGCGATGTGCGGCGTGAAGCTCGTCTGCTGGTCTGCGTTCTTGCTGGAGAAGTCGAAGACAATATGGACGCGACCGTCCCGGAGGAACCGTAGGCTTGACGGACTCAGGTGCTCCTCGAGCTCCTCCTTGACGAACTTCTCAGCGGCCTTCTCATGGTTGTCTTTGGAGTCCTTCGCCGCCTCTTTCCGGGGGGCATCTTTCCCGGGCGCCACGGCGGTGCCGGCCAGGGGTAGCCAGCAGGCCACCAGGAGATGACGCTTTCCGATTCTCTTACCTCGCTGAAGGAAAGCCGCGGCGTGCTTCATGCTCGAACCTAGCTAGAGCCACATGTCATTGTATCTACTCATTCTCCGTTCACTATTCTCTATTCTTTAGAAATACCTGCAGGTCCGCCACGTTCGTGCCGGTGGCTCCCGTGCGCAGGAGATCTTCGGCGGCTTCGAGGAAAGTGTAGGAGTCATTGTTCGCGAGAGCTTGCCGCGGATCGAGACCTGCTCGTTTTCCGCGCTCCAGGGTGCCGGGGTCCACGATCGCTCCCGTGGCGTCGGTGGGCCCGTCACGCCCGTCGGTGCCGGCGCTCAGGAACACCCACCCGGAGCGTGGACCGGCCCGTTCCTCTTCGAGGCTGAAGGCCAACGCCAGCTCCTGGTTGCGTCCGCCCCGACCGCTTCCACGCAGGGTGACGGTGGTTTCTCCGCCCGCCAGAAGGGCTCTCCCTACGCCAGGCTTCTTACCGTCGGGAGTGGGGCTTTCCTCTCGGGACCGCCGCGAGAGGAAAGCCGC
>Ga0315336_1003229_pt1 | contig 22323 bp, 21 predicted proteins | sample ASW5metaG_FD_204512 | JGI IMG/M metagenome (GOLD analysis project Ga0315336, IMG submission 204512) | Ammonia-oxidizing marine archaeal communities from Monterey Bay, California, United States - ASW #5 | ecosystem: Environmental > Aquatic > Marine > Intertidal zone | place: USA: California... | reverse complement strand
AAGGCTATTGAATCGTTATTTATTGAGCGATGGAATCTTAGTCCTTGGGGTGTTTTAATAATGATGCAACTCTCTTACATTTTAATGGGGATGTTTTTAGATGATACTGCTATGCTTGTAATTGTAGCACCTTTGTATGTTCCATTAATCATAGCACTTGGTTTTAATCCTATTTGGTATGGAGTGTTGTATACTATTACTTGTCAAATAGCTTATATGACACCTCCTTTTGGTTATAATTTGTTTTTAATGAGAGCGATGGCTCCAAAAGAAATCTCATTGTATGATATTTATAGATCTATTATTCCTTTTGTAATTGTGATGTGTATTGGCTTGGCAATAGTTATGATTTTTCCTGAAATTGCTACTTGGTTACCGGAATATGTGAGCAAAAGATAACTTATTTTATTTTTTTTTAATTTATTTATTAGACAAAACTTTAAATTTATAGTTAGTTTTATTTTATATATAGGAGGAGGTTATTAATGGTTAAAAAATCTAATTTGACTAAACGTCGTGATTTTATAAAAAAAGCAGGTTTAGTAACAGCAGTTGGTGTTGGTGCTACAGCTTTAAGTGCACCCTATGGGTATGCAGCTACAAATCCTATTAAGTGGAGACTCCAAACATATTCTGGTGCTCCCTTAGGAGCTCATGTGGTTTTACCTCAAGTTGAAGCATTCAATAAAGCTGCACATGGTGAAATGGAAATTGAACTTTATTATGCGGATCAATTAGTTCCAACAGATGAATTGTTTAGAGCAATGCAAGCGGGAACAATTGATGCAGTACAAAGTGATGATGCAACAATGGGATCACCTGTTGATATTCAAATTTTTGGAGGTTATTTTCCATTTGCTACTCGTTTTAGTTTGGACGTACCTGCATTATTTAAATATTATGGTTTAAATGAAATTTGGGCTGAAGCATACGGCGAAGTAGATAATGTTACTTGGCTAAGTACTAGTGCGTGGGATCCATGCGTTCTCTTTACAGTAAAAAAACCTATTCGATCACTTGCAGATATGAAAGGTTTGAGAGTGTTTGGTGTTCCTACTGCTGGCAGATTTATGGCTAGATACGGTTTGATACCTGTAATTGTTCCTTGGGATGATGTGGAAGTTGCTATGCAAACGGGTGAATTAGATGGAGTTTGTTGGTGTGGATTTACTGAAGCTTATGAAGTTGGATGGGCTGATATTTGTAACTATGCATTATCAAATGCTGTCACTGGTGCGTGGTTTGGTTCTTATTTTGCCAATACAAAGAGCTGGGATAAATTATCACCAAAACTACAAGAACTTTATAAAATATCTATCGATCAATCTCATTACTATAGACAAGTATGGTACTGGGGTGGAGAAGCCGATCTTCGAGTTAATGGGAAGAAAATGGAAATCACAGGGCTACCTGCTGATGAATGGTCTGGAGTCGTTGAAGATTCTAAAGAATTCTGGGCTGAAACTGCTCAAATTAGTCCTCGTTGTGCTAAAGTTGTAGATGCATTTAATAAATATGCAGATACAATGGAAAAAGCAGGATATCCTTATAGATAATTAAAATCATTGCACTCTGGTACTTGGGTACCGGAGTGTTAACTTAATTAAATTCCTTGGTTAGTTGAGCTAACAATTCTTTTTTGGACTTTTTTGGACTTTTTGTGAACCTAATAGTACATTGAGTGTGTTATACATTTTTTGAATATTTCTCATTGTTATAATAGATATATAAATCAATTGATTTAAATCAATTATGCAATAACCTCTTATACAAATATAAACTTTAGGAGGATTTATGAAAAAATTATTTCGTTTTTTTCTTTTATTTTCTTTCCTTTTTTCTATCCCAGCATTTGCAGCGGATATACATTCACATATAAACAATCTTATAGGTGAAAATCAAAAAGGTTGGAAAGAATTTAAAAATGAAGATTTAGGAAAATTTTTTAAAAAGGATGGCTTTAGAGATTACTTAGATGCCTATCCTGTAACTTCATTGACCGGAGGTTTTGAGTGGAGTCCAGGTATGGGTAGAGAATTTATTGGTCCATTAAGTGGACTTCCAATTAAAGCTCCTTTTAGTGATTATGTTCCATTGCCAGAAGGTCCAGTGCTTGATGCTAACAAAACTTACAGAATAGGTTTTGTATATCACTGGGGTTTTCATCCATGGTTGATTAGTCTTGCAGATACAGCTGTCTATGAAGCAAATCTTCATTCAAATGTTGATATTGAAGTTTTAGATGCTGAAGGTGATGATAATAAAATGGGTCAAATGATTGATGATTTTATTGCAAAACAAATGGACGCCATCGTAATGTGGCCAGCAAGAGAAGCTCCTATGGGACCTCCTGTTGATAGAGCTGAAGCTGCAGGTATTCCAGTTGTAAGTTTAGATAGAAGAACATCTTCAACAAATATTAGTTCAGAAGTTCTTGGGAACTTTTATGCTAACGGACTTCAACAAGGACTTTATCTAAATCATGTATCAGGCGGAAAAGGAAATATCATAATGAACAGAAAACCATTAGGTAGCACCGCAGACGCTATGAGATCAGGTGCCTTTATGGAAGCAATTGGTGATTTAGATTATGTGATACAAGAATCTATGCACACTAATAGTTCAAGAAAAGCCGCTTTTGAAGCAACTCAAGACGCACTACAAGCGCATGATGATGTTGAGGTTATCTTCAATACTGGTGGAGAGGAAGCTCTTGGAGCTCTCGATGCTGTTTTAGAAGCTAACAGATTAAATAGTGCTCCTGGAGGCAAAAAAATTATTATCCTTGTTAATGATGACTCAAAAGAAACTGTTAATGAGGTCAGAAAAGGTACTATGGATGTAGTTGTTCCTTACACGCCACTTCTTGGTGGCATTGGTGTAAGAGTTGCTCTTCTTCATATTGGTGCAAAGGAAGGATTGAATGACAGTCCTCCTAAACAAGTTGTAACCCCTAATCTACCTATGATCACAAAAGAAAAAATGACCATAGCTGGTATTACAACTATTACTCCAGACGAATGGCCATATGCTTATGGACCTGAAGCTGAATAAAACACTTTATATTTGATTGATATAAGTAAGCTTTCCCCTTAGAAACTAGAAACTAAGGGGGAAGTTTTTTATTTATTAAGATGAATTTTAGCAAATTAAATAATCTTGGAAGCAATATAAACTTATTAATTCTTTTCTTTGTACTTTGTGCTTGTGCAATGTTTATTAGCCCAGCATTTTTCGATTTTGATAATATTCAAAATATAATTCGCACAGTTATGGTTCTAGGTATCATTGCTTTTGGAATGACTATGGTAATGATACTTGGTGAAATTGATTTATCAGTTGGCTCCATTGCTGCTTTTTCTTGTGCTTTTGGAGGAATGTTTGTTGAATCTGGCTCTTCTTTATTTGTTATTTTCTTAACATTATTTGCAGGACTTTTTGTTGGTTTTTTAAATGGAGTTGGAGTTGCGATAATTAAAGTACCTTCTTTAATTATGACTCTAGGAACAATGGCTATTATTCGAAACGTTGGATATGTTATGACTAGTGGACAAGCATCCTACCCAACAAAACTTGAATTTTATATGTCAACAGCAAGAGGATATGTTGGATTAATACCAATTCCTGTTATAATCTTTATTATAGTTGGTTTAGTAAGTCTTGTTTTGGTTAGATTTTCAACGATTGGAAAAAGTTTTTATGTAATTGGTTCAAATCCTAAAGCTACTTTATTTTCAGGGATTAATAATAATTTATTAAAAATTATCGCGTTTAGTTTATGTGGATTATGTTGTGCTTTAGCTGGTTTAATTCAAAGTGCAAGACTTGGTCAAATTGACCCTCACATGGGTATTGGATGGGAGTTAACAGTAATAGCAATTGCAATACTTGGAGGTGCATCACTTTATGGTGGAAAAGGTTCAATTGAAGGCACAATAATTGCAACTTTAATAATTGGAGTAATTAATAACTTACTAAATCTCTTGGGTATGAGTAACCACTCTCAAGAAGTAGTTATAGCTCTAATTATTGTTACCATGGTTCTTCTTCATAACGTAAGAGAAAAAAGGTGGAGCTAAGGCATGAACACTAATATTAATATAAAAAAAATTATTTTTAATAATATTTTGTTGTTTGTTTTTTTTGCAATCTTTTTAATAGGAAGTTTAACTAGCGAATATTTTTTCACTTTAGTTAATTTACAAAATATGGTGAGAAATATGGCCGTACCAGGACTGCTAGCTTTAGGAATAACATTTGTTTTTCTTGTTTCAAGAATTGATTTGTCAGTTGGTACTTTAACAATTTTTGGACCAATTCTAGCTGTATCTTCTCTTGCTTACTTGGGAGACTTATTTGATTTTAAAGTTCTTGTTAGGGGCAATATTTATGCAAATAGCGCCACAATAATCGTCTTAGTTTCACTCTTAACGGGTTTAATTATAGGTTTATTAAATGGTGTTGGTGTTATGTATGGAAAAATAACATCTTTTATTATGACTCTTGCAATGATGAAAGCTCTATGGGGACTTAACTATGTTTTAACTTCTGGACATGCTTTTTACCTTCAAGTGCCTACCTACACTTGGATGGGGACATTAAATATTCTGTCCATTCCATTTTCAACCTGGATATTTATTTGTATGACAATAATAGCGTCTATAATGATGAAATACACCATCATTGGTAGAAGAATATATTCAATTGGTGGTGATGAAAAAACAGCTAGATTAGCAGGTATTAATGTAACATTCTGGGTAATTTTAACATTTGTAATGTGTAGTTTTTGTTCTTCAGTTGCCGGTATTCTTTTTTCATCAAGACTTCAAACAGTAGATGCTCCACTTGCAGTAGGCTTTGAACTTACTGCTATAGCTTTTGCTGTTGTCGGAGGGGTTAGTCTTACCGGGGGTAGAGGATCACCTTACAGAGCTTTTTTAGGCACTCTTGTTATGGGTGGATTATTTAATTTATTTTCTATGTGGGGATTAAATACTTGGCATAGAAATATAGTAGTTGGCATAATAATTATTTTAGTTGTTGTACTTGACCAACGGAAATATAAATTTGGGAGGATTTAGATTATGACAGAAAAATACACTTTAGGTATAGATATTGGTACAACTGGAGTAAAGGCCTCTGTTTTAGATGTTGATGCTGGTAAAGTTGTGGCTCACTCACTAAAGGAGCACCCCTTATTTCATCCTAAACCAGGATATGCAGAACAAGAAGGTGATAATTACTGGAAAGCAGTAGTTGCGGCTGTAAAAGAATGTTTTAAACAAGGTTCTTTTGCAGATAAAATTGCTGGTGTATCTTTATCTGGTTTAGTTGGTGTGATGTTGCCAATAGACAAAGATGGAAAACCAGTTAGACCTGGTATGATTTGGATGGATTCACGGTCTGAAGAAGAGTGTACTGACATTCGTAACACTATTGGTGAAGATAAAATTAATGAGATTAATGGTAATAGAGTTGCTCCGTGGTTTGTTGAACCCAAAGCACTTTGGATGAAAAAACATGAACCAGAAAATTTTGATCGTACTTTCAAACTAGTTTCTCCTTCAGGATATTGTACTTTTAAAATGTGTGGTGAATACACGATGAATCATGGTGATGCACAATTATTTTATCCTTATGAATATCAAAAAGGAGTATGGAATAAAGATATTGCAGATGGGATAGGCATTCCAATTGAAAAATATCCAACAATTTTTAATTCACATGAGGTTGTTGGAAAAGTAACAAAACAAGCTTCTGAAGAAACAGGCATTAAAGAAGGTGCCGTTGTAGTTGCTGGTGGAACAGATATAAGCTGTGCTGCTCTTGGGTGTGGTGTTGTAGAAGCCGGACAAGCGTTTTATTCAATGGGAACAGGGGCTAATATTGGTGTTATGATACCAACTGCTCAAAGAATAAATGAGTTTAGAATTTTAAAATGGACTTCTGTTATACCAGGTTTAACTATGTTTGATGGTCCAATGGCTTTCGTAGGAGCTTCTCTAAATTGGTTTAAAAATAATTTTGCAGAAGTAGAAATTGCAAAATCTGAAAAAGAAAAAAAGAACGTTTTTGAATTGTTAACAAAACAAGCCGAAAAAATAAAACCAGGCTCTGATGGATTAATGTATTTTCCTTATTTAGGAAATACTTTATCTCCTAATTGGAATTCGTCTGCAACCGGAATGTTTTTTGGAATTAGACCAACAACCTCAAAAGCGCATTTTATCAGATCAGTAATCGAAGGAGTAGCTTTTGATTGTAACTCAAATGTTAAGATTGCAAAGGAAGCTGGAGCAAAAATAGATAAATTTACTCTGAATGGAGGACCAACTAAAAGTAGATTTTGGAATCAAATTACTTCTGATGTTACAGGGTTACCATTAGACCTTCCTGATGTTGGCAAATCTGAAGAGTCAGGTTTTCCTCCGGAAGCAGCTCCTTTAGGCGATGCAATATTAGCTGCAGTGGGAGCTGGTTTTTATTCTAATCCTCTTGAAAGTTTAAGTGATATTGTAAAAGTTAAAGAAGTTTTTGAACCAAATAAATCAAATCATGAAATGTATAGTGATTTTTTTGAAGTATGGAGAAGTATTTATCATAACCTTCTTGATGATATGTCTAAACATCATGAATTGTTAAATAAACACAATTTTTCATAATAAATATAGTTTGGAGGAAAACAAATGCATACATTAAACCAGGAAAGGCTAATTATGAAAAATATTTCCAAATCCTTTCCTGGCGTCCAAGCTTTAGACAATGTTTCTTTTGATATTAATGCAGGAGAAGTACATTCATTAATTGGCCAAAATGGTGCTGGAAAATCAACATTGATGGGTATTTTAAATGGAATTACTAAACCAGATAGTGGGGAAATTTATATAAATAATAATATTGTAAGAATTGATGATCCTAATGATGCATTTAATTTGCATCTTTCAATTGTTCATCAAGAATTTGCTTTATGTAATAATCTTACTGTTGCACAAAATATTTTTTTAGGAAGCGAACCTTTTAACAAAGGTGGTTTTATAAACAATGAAGAAATTAATAACAAATCTATTGATTTACTTAAAAAAATAAATGTTAATTTAAATATTAATAACATAGTTGGAGATCTTAATACTTCAGAATGGCAAATTATAGAAATTTGTAAAGCACTTTCAAAAAATCCAAAATTTATCATAATGGATGAACCAACTGCTTCTTTAGACGAGAGTCAAATTGAAAATTTATTTTCAATAATTGTAAAACTAAAAATGAGTGGAATTGGGATAATCTATATTTCACACAAATTAAGCGAGATAATTAAAGTTTCTGATCGGATCACAATAATAAGAGATGGAAAAATAAGTGAAACATTTGCAAAAAAAGAAGTAGATGAAAATATTTTAATCAAATCAATGATAGGTCAAAAAGTTTTGGAGATAAATAAAAGAGAAAGTATTTTCAATATAGATAATACAGATTTTTTTCAAATTGATAATTTTACATGTAATAATAAATTCTATGACATAAATATTTCTTTACAAAAAGGTGAGATTCTTGGCTTGAGCGGTCTACTAGGATCAGGAACTAGCGATCTCTTAAGATCTATATTTGGAATAATTAAAGAAGACAGTGGTGATATAATATATAAAAAGAACAAACTTGTAATTAATTCTCCTAAAGATTCAATTTCATTTGGTATTGGATATTTACCTTCTGATCGAAAAAATGAAGGATTAATTCAAGATAATTCAGTTAGAGATAACAGTATTCTCACTATTTTTAAAACTATAACTAATCTTGGTTTTTTCAGCTCTAATAATGCAAAAAGAATAACAAACGAATTTGTTCAAAAACTTCAAGTGAAAGTGAGTGATATAAATACTTCAGTAATGAATTTATCAGGCGGTAATCAACAAAAAATTGTCATTGCTAAATGGTTAGCAAAAAACTGTGATATTTTACTTTTTGACGATCCAACAAGAGGGATAGATGTTGCTGCAAAATATCAAATATGGAATCTAATCAGCGAATTTTCAAATAATGGCGGTTCAGTCATAGTTGCTTCAAATGAAATTCCAGAACTAGTAAATGGATGTGATAGAATTATTACAATGAATAAAGGAAAAATAACAAAAACATTTTCTAAGAATGATTTTAACGAAGAAAAAATATCTTTAAATATTTCATCAAATATAAATTAAGAGTTTAAATCAACAAATATATTACCATCTACAATTTTTGTTTTATAAGTTTTTAAATTTTTTGTTACTGGAGGTTCTAAAACTTCACCAGTGGAGATTTTAAAAACACCTTGATGAAGAGGACATTCAACAGTATCACCATCTATATATCCATCACATAATGATGCATCTTCGTGCGTGCATAAATTATCAGTAGCAAAAAAATTATTATTAACATTAAAAATTGCTATTTTTTTATTACTACCAACATCGAAATCCACAGCTTCTTCATCTGGAATTTGATATACAGATAATGTTTTAATCCAATTTTCACTCATTGATATTATTCTTAATTATTTGTTTTAGATTGAAATTTATATTTTGAAGAACAGAATTCTCAATATAAATTTTTTTTAACATAATTTCTTTTGCTACTCTAAGGTCTTTAGAATTATTTAATGAACAAGCACCTACAATTTTATTATTTTCTAAAAAAAAACTAATACTTTTATGATCACCATACTCTCTTGTTATTACTTTATCGAAAGATTCAATTTGACCTAAGATTTGAAAATTGTGTCCAAACTGATCTGTCCAAAACCAAGGTATTTCATTGTAAGGAATTTTATTACCAATAATATTTTGAGCTAGTATTCTCGGTTGTTTTTCAGCATTATTCCAAGATTCTTCTCTAATGAATCTCTTTAAAACCAAACTTTTGTAACATGATGCATCACCTACAGCATAAGCATCGTTAATGGCTGTTTGACAATATTCATCTACTTTAATACCATTAGAAATATCAATATTTTCTTCTTTCAATAATACAGTGTTTGGCTTAACTCCAATTCCAACAATCATCATATCAGATTTTATATTATAATTGTCCTGAAGAATAACTTCATCAATTTTGTTTTTACCTTGCACACTTATAATTTCAGAATTAAAAATAAATTTAATCTTATTTTCTTGATGTAATTTTGTAATTTTTTTTCTAATCAGGTCGTTTGAATTTCTTCTTAATATTTTATCATATGAATCAATTATTGTAATGTTTTTATCATTATATTTTTGTCTAATAAATGAAGCTATTTCTAAACCTATAAAACCAGCACCAATAATTGCAATATCGTTTTTATCTTTTACATAATCTTTTATTTCAAGAGAATCTTTCTGAGTCCTTAAATAAAAAATACCATCAATATTCTTTAAATTTATTTTATTTGGAGTTGATCCAGTCGCAAATACTAATTTATCATAATTGTACTTAATACTATTTTTATCAATAACTTCTTTTTTTTTAAAATTTACCGAACAAATTTTATTATTAAGATATAATTGAATATTTTTTGATTCATAATATTCTTGATCATGCAAATAACAGTCTATTATTTCTTTAGAGCCGTCCAATATTTGTTTTGATAATGGAGGCCTCTCATACGGGGGAACATCCTCTTCTCCAAACAACATTATTTTCTCCGAATAACCATACTCTCTAAGATACTGAGCCGTTCTTGATCCTGCATGTCCTGCACCAATTATTATAACACCGCTCATGTAATATTAAATATTTAAGATATTTTTTTTATTCTCTAATTTTTTATTTATCCAAATTTGTTTGAGAATTTGAATATGTACTTGAAATATAGTTGGTTCCATAGGTGAGAGTTTAGATTTTAAAGTGTTATGAAAAGCTGGCAATTTATGAAATGGTACATTTGCATAAATATGATGTTCTGTATGATAAGGCATATTCCAATATAAAAATTTAACAATTTTACTTGGAAATGAAGTTCTAGTATTTTCAATCATATCTGGCGATTCATCTTTTCCTGTATGTTCAGCCATTCTAAAAAGTCTTAAAAAAGGTTCGCCTAAGATTCTTGGAATAAACCAATATATAAGAAAAAATAAAGTTTGAAAATAAACAGATAAAGAAAAAATAATAAAATAACCAATAATTATTAGTCTTGATTCTAAAATAAGTGAATTTCTTTGAGAAGAAGGAACATATTCCTTTTCACTATTGTTTATAATTCCTAAGGTATGTCTAAAAAGATTGTCAATAATTCTAATCCAAATTGTTAAACTTGTTATATGTTTTAGATATTCAAAATATGATTTTGGAAATTTAACTCTGTCAGGATCTTTTTCTGGATGTTGCGTATATGTGTGGTGTGCCATATGCCTATATCTTGCATTTAGAAAAGATCTAAATAAAATAAATCCAATCATATATCCTACAAATTCATTCAATAAACGATTTCTAAAAGGAGTTTTATGAATGCACTCGTGCATTCCAGCATAAAGAAATGCTATGAAAGCTCCATGAAGAATAATAAAAAAATAATAAAAATAAGAATTTGATGTAAGATAAATAAGTATACCTGAAAACAAAATTAGGAGAAAATGTAAAAAAAGATGAATTAGGCCATTAAAATTGTTTCTTTTTAGAAAAGGCTTTAGTTTTGATTTTTCTACTAATCCTATACCTTTGTAAGGCCAAACAAAAATATTTTTTGATGATTCCACAACATATTTCCTTAATACATTATAAATACTAGCACCTAAAAAACAAATATATTTTATGAATATTAATCATACCTATTTACTATGTTAAATATATTTGTGTTTTTCTTTTTAATTATGAAAAATAAATCAGAAATATAGTTATTTATTTTGATATAAGATTTATAAATTTATTAAACTCATCGTCATTTATTTTAATTGTTTCTTTTTGATTAGGAAAATTTTTTTCTAAAACAGCATTCTTAAATGCTATTAAAGCTGATATTCGTTCTGCTTTAATTTGCTGCTTAAGACTATAAATGTTTCCAAAAGCCCTAGCATGACGAAATTGTTTTTCTTCTTCACCGCAGATATCATTTTGAAAAAGATAAATTATATCACCACTCCATCCTGATCCAAGCGAGCTTACTAGAAGTGATGTTCTTTTTGTAATTTCATTCATAACTTGTTCATGTATCACTTCTGATTCAGCAGAAAAAGCACCAGCATTCTCCATTGTTTTAAAATCTTTAAAAAGTTTTAGTGCTTCTTCAGCAGTTCCTCCAACAGCGCGTAGTCCTCCCCTCCATCCAGATTTTCTTGGAACCAATCCTAAATGACACATTACTGGAATTTCTTCCTTTGCTAACATCTCAACAATGTGAGGACCACGTGCGGTATATACTTGGTCAGCACCATCCTTCATAGCTTTGAATGCCTCATCTAATACATCCTTTTCTGATGGAAAATTTGATAGATCAATAGTAGCTGTTAAAAACAGTTTAGGAGCGCCTAAACGTATCGTTTTGATGTTAGGAGACTTACACAATATCATGTCAAGATTAGCATCTCTTACAGCCTCAGCTTCTTCGAAAGTACTAGCTGTTGTTTGTACAAGTTTTTCTTTCCCTTTAGCTTTTCGTAAATCATCTACTGTATAATTTCTATCAGCGAAAACACCGCCCCAAGTATAAATTCTTTTATTCATATTTATTTAAATCTCTAATTACTGCGTTTGATATATTATTTTTAAATTAATTAATATAGATTTTATCTAAATTATTAAATATGATATAGTTTATAACTATATGAAATATATTAATTTCAATCAACTGCGATCTTTTCATGCAGTAGCTAAGACAGAAAGTATTACTGAAGCCTCAAAACTTTTAAAAATAAGTCAACCAACAATAACAAAGCAAATTCAATTATTAGAAGAAAACTATGCAATTGCAGTTATTAACAGACACGGAAGAGGTGTTAGTTTAACTGAACTTGGGAAATCATTGTATGTCATTACATCAAAAATTTTTGATCTCGAAGAAGAAGCTATAGAATTATTTTCTTCTGATCTAAATATTAACAAGGGTACATTAATAACTGGAACCTCAGGAGCTTACTACATAATGCAATTGGTAAAAGAATTTAAACAATTGTATCCTAGTATAGATATAAAAATTATAAGTGATAATTCACAACATATATTAGAAAAAATATATAATTTTGAAATAGACATTGGAGTTATAGGAAGACCACATTTAAAAAATTTTAAAAGAGATATTTATTCAATTCCTTATTTAAAACAAAAAATAATTATTATTGTTGGAAAACATCACAAACTATCAACCAAAAAAAGTATTTTAATGAAAGAACTCGAGGGACTAAATTTTATTAATAGAGAAAAAGGTTCAGAAACCAGAAGAGTTTTTGAAGAATCTTTAAAAAAAAATAATATAAATATTAATTCAATAATGGAAGTTACAAGAAATAGTATGATTCAAGCAGTTTATGAAAACATGGGCATAGGAATACTTTCGGAACCAGAATTTTATGATTTTAAAGATCTTAAAAAGATCTATATAGCTGATGATGATATTTACACTCAAGCGTTTGTTGTTTGTTTAAAAAGTAAAAGAAACTCAAATTTAATTAAGGCTTTTTTAGAAACAACAAAAAAACATATTTTATATTTTACTAAATGAACAAAACAATATGGCTAAAATAACCATACTGGGAGCAGGGGCAATGGGCAGTGCTTTTTCTGTTCCTTGTGTTGATAATAATCACGAAACAATTATTGTTGGAACACACTTAGATAATCAATTTATTGATATTATAAATAAGAATAATAATTTTCACCCAAGCCTGAAACTTAATCTTTCAAAAAAAACAAAGTTTATTAAATATAATCAGTTATCTAATGAAAAAAACAATTCACCAGACTTAATAGTTATAGGCACTAATTCAAAAGGCATTGATTGGAGTGTGGAGCAATTGAAAAATTTTTTTTTTAAAAAAAAATTACCTCCAATTCTGATGCTGACTAAGGGTTTGAATGTCTATAATAACAGATATGAATTATTAATAGATAAATTAAGAAGACTTTTGTTAAAAGAAGGATTAACCAACATTGATATATCTGTGGTTGGCGGACCATGTCTTGCAAATAACTTAGCAAATAAAGTTCATACAAATGTTATTATAGCGAATAAAAATTTAAAAACCGTAAAATGGTTGCAAGAAATATTAAGTACAAATTATTATCATGTCTCAATTAGTAACGATGTTATTGGCGTAGAAGTTTGTGCAGCTATAAAAAATATTTATTCAATGATTATTGGTACTGCAAAGGGTTTCAACAAAAAAGAAAATGATAAAAAACAGAAGGAGACTAATTATTTAAATACAGAAGCTGTGTTAATTCCCCAGTGTATCCATGAAATGGAATTATTTGTAAGTTTTTTAAAAGGAAAAAAAGAAACTGTGAAAGGACTTGCCGGAATTGGAGATTTATATGTAAGTGTTGCTGGAGGAAGAAATAGTTTGATGGGTTCATATCTTGGAGAGGGTTTGTTATATTCAGAAGTTAAAAAATTAAAAATGCAAGATATAACTGTTGAAGGCGCTGAATTAGCTTTTGAAATAAATTCAAAAATTAAAAAAGATTTCAATATAAAAGAATTGCCTTTAATGTTTGCAATGATTGATTCTGTTGTTAATAACAAACCAATAAAAATTAAATGGCAATATTTTAATTGAAATATTTTTCAAGGCCTAGCAGTAAGATCTCTTTCATCAGTTATTTTCATTCCTGTGATATCACTATCTTCATTACTTAATAAATATGCTGATATTATGGAAAATGAGGGGGATAGGGTAGGTTTTTAGTTGGTTTGATTTGTGTTATTAGGTGGTGGTTCTTTTGAGTGACTTGTTGCCTCAAAGAAGAGCAATGAAAAGTTATACACTTTTCTTGTCTTGATATTCTTAATTAAACCGAAAAATAGAGAATTTTTAGAAATAAATATTTAATACTTCTATAATCTTTGTATCTTATTCTTTAATATTAATTGAAGGCTAGTTTCAAAATATTGTTGTAAACTAGTAAATTTTAAAGGAGGCTTTATGAATAAAATTTTCAAAGTTTTAATAGCGGTAGTAACTTTAGTTTTCCTATCTACACCATCATTTGCGGCTCCAATTGAGCTTCATTATTGGCATGGACACACTGGCAAACTAGAGTCTATCATCAATGAAATAGCTAATAGATGGAACGCTAAACAAGATGAGTCTAAATTAATTCCTACAAGTAAAGGAAGTTACGAGGATATCTTAGCCGCATTTATCGCTGCATACAGAGCAGGTGAACATCCTCATATGGTTCAAGTCTATGATGCAGGTGCAGCAATCATGGTTGCGCAAGTAAAAAATGGAGTTGTATATCCCTACGAAGATATGGCAGACAAGTATGGTGTAAATTTCAATAAAGACGATTATATTCCAGGGATCAGAAATTTCTATGCAGATTCTGATGGAAAAATGATTGGCATTCCTTTTAACAGCTCAACTTGTTTAATGTACGCTAACATGGATATTTTAGAAGCAGCTGGCGTAACAGAAATTCCAAAAACTTATGAGGAGTTCGAAGGCATTGCTCAACAAATTAAGGATGCTGGATATATTCCAATGTTACAAAGTCACAGCCCTTGGATTTGGACTGAAAACTTCTTTTCAAGACATAATCTTTTAATGACTGATGGCAATAATGGTTATGACGCTGTCCCAACAACAACACTTTTTGCTGATACTCCAGAATTTATCTCTCACTGGGAAAAAGTTAAAGAGTGGAAAGATAAAGGATGGTATGATTACAAAGGACGTGCATGGGGTGATAACCAAGCTCCTTTCATTGCAGGCGAAGCAGCATTTTGGCTTGGCTCTGCAGCATCATTTAGTGGTATGAAGGGTGTTGTTCCAAATTTTTCTGTTAATCACATTCCTTATTGGAGCTCAATGACTGGTGGAAAAGCATATCCAACGTTTATTGGTGGTGCAGCAAATTGGATCTTGTCTGGTAAATCAGATGAGGAATATGCAGCACTAATGAAATTAGCAGAGTATATGACTACTCCTGAAATTCAATTATTCTATCATAATATGTCAGGTTATGCTGCTGTGACTTACTCAGCAACAGATCTTGCAAATGCAATTGGTTTCTACAATGTATCTCCATATCATAAAGCAGTTGGTGAACAGTTAAGTTTAACTGGCTCAACTATTCCTGGTGGATACAGAGCAGGTAACTGGCCTCAAATTCGTGAAGTGATTTACGAAAATGTTCATAAAATGTTATCTGGAGAAATTACAGTAGAACAAGGTTGGAAAAATACTGATGCAGGTGCTGCTAAATTACTAGCTCAATTTGCAAAAACTTTATAAACTAAATAATTTTAAGGAGGACTGACGTCCTCCTTAATCTCTTTAATTTCTATGAAAAAAGTTCAATTTAGCTCATATTTTACACAATATTTTTTTGTTGCACCACAACTTGCTATCATTTTAATTTTTTTATATTTGCCAATTTATCAAACATTTACTGATGCTTTTACAACTCAGGATGCATTTGGTTTTGGAAGGTATTTTTCAGGTTTTGATAATTTTATTTTTGCTATGTCAGATGCTACGTATTTAAGAGCATTTAAATTTACTATTATTTTCATATGTGTAATTACTTTTTTTTCCTGTTCTATAGGATTGCTTTTAGCGGTTCAGGCAAACAATGTGATTCATGGAAAAAGTGCATACAAGACCTTGCTGATTTGGCCTTATGCTATAGCGCCTGCAGTTGTAGGAGTAACAGCGAATTATTTTTTCAGTGAAAGATTAGGAATTTTGTATAGTTTTTTTCATAACCTTTGGGGTTTTAATTGGTATGACAATATATATGACGCTTACATTTATGTTTTTATTGCAGCAACTTGGAAACAAATAAGTGCAAATTTTATTTTCTTTTTAGCAGGGCTACAAACCATTCAAAAATCAATCATTGAAGCGTCTATGATTGATTGTAAAAGTAACTTTAGAAGATTTTGGACTATTACTTTTCCTTTATTAATGCCAACTACCTTTTTTTTAATAATTATTAATATTACCTACTCTTTTTTTGACACACTTGGGATTATAGATACGACAACTATTGGAGCGCCTAGTGGTGAAACCAAAACACTTGTTTTTAAAGCTTATATTGATGGCTTTAGAGGACTTGATATTGGAAGCGCTGGAGCCCAATCAATTGTGATGATGTTGATTGTTTTAGTAATCACAGTTTTTCAATTTAGATTCATTGAAGGAAGGATACATTATAATTAATGAGTAGAACAATTTCTCAATATTTGGCTCACATTATTTTAATTGTTGGAGTTCTTCTAATGGTTGTTCCAATCTGGATTATTTTTGCTAGTTCTACTCATGATAATGGTACAATATTATCACAGGGAATGCATTGGGGCTTAGGTGATCAACTTATTGAAAACTATGATAGAGTTCTAAACAAAAGAGGAGGTTTTTCTCAAGAGATTACAGCTTCTAGCATGTTCATAAATAGTTTTATTATGGCATTTGGTATTGCAACTCTAACGGTACTTACATCACTAATGTCTGCTTATACTATCGTATATTTTAGATTCAAACTTGCTGTGCCTATTTTTTGGATAATCTTTTTAACTTTACTTGTACCACTTGAACTTAGAATAATGCCAAGCTATCAAGTAGTTTCTAATCTTGGTCTTGTGAACACTTACACTGGTTTGATATTGCCGCTATCAGCTTCAGCTATAGCTACCTTTTTCTTTAGGCAATTTTATAGATCCGTTCCTGACGAACTCTTGGAAGCTGCAAAGTTAGACGGTGCTAATAGTTGGAAATTTTTCATCGATTTTTTGGTTCCTTTATCCAAAACCATGATTGCGGCAATGTTTATTTTTATGTTTGTCTATGGCTATAATCAATACTTATGGCCATTAATTATGACGACAGATGAGAAATACTGGACCGTCGTAATGGGAATGAAAATTATCTTTATGTCATGGGGAGTAGAAAGATTTGCCTACATTATATTATCAATGATACCCCCAGTATTAGTTGTGATTTTTTTACAGCGTTGGTTTATTCAAGGATTGTTTCAAACAAAATGAATAATAAAACAGTTCAATTTTTATCGCATATAATCCTTATCCTAGGGGTATTATTGATGGTTGTTCCAATTTGGATTGCTTTTGCTAGCTCAACACATGAAAATGTAACCATTTTAAAAGAAGGAATGCAATGGGGCCTTGGAGACCAATTAGTTAGAAATTATAATGAAGTATTAAATCAAAAAGGTGGTTTCTCCCAAGAAATTACTGCCACGAGAATGTTCATCAATAGTTTCATCATGGCTTTTGGAATTGCGAGCGTAAAAGTAATTATTTCATCTATGTCTGCATATGCAATTGTATATTTTAGATTTAAATTAGCTGTACCTCTTTTTTGGTTAATATTTATAACGCTGTTAGTTCCATTAGAAGTAAGAATTCTTCCAAGCTATCAAGTCGTATCTGACTTAAATTTAACAAATTCCTATACAGGCTTAATTCTCCCATTAGTTGCGTCCGCCACGGCTACTTTTTTCTTCAGGCAGTTTTATAAATCTGTCCCTGATGAGTTGTTAGAAGCTGCAAAGTTAGACGGTGCTAACAGTTGGAAGTTTTTCATCGATTTTTTGGTTCCTTTATCCAAAACCATGATTGCGGCAATGTTTATTTTCATGTTTGTCTATGGTTATAGCCAATATTTATGGCCTTTGATCATGACATCAGATGAAAAATATTGGACCGTCGTGATGGGTATGAAAATAATCTTTCAGGAATCTTATGAAGGTGGTAACTTACCAAGGGTTGCCGAGAGATTTGCATTTATTATTTTATCAATGATACCCCCTATTCTAGTAGTAGTTTTTTTACAGAGATGGTTTATTAAAGGATTAATTCAAACAGAAAAATAAATGAGTTTTTTAGAATTAAAAAAAATAACAAAAGTATATCCTAACGGAACTAAAGCGATAAACGAAACTTCTTTAAATATTGAACATGGTGAGTTTATGGTTTTTGTAGGACCAAGTGGTTGTGGTAAATCAACATTGCTTAGAATGATTGCTGGTCTTGAAGATATAACTGAGGGCGAAATTGATCTTGATGGAAAAACTATTAATAAAATTGATCCATCTGAAAGAGATGTTGCTATGGTTTTTCAAAACTACGCTCTATATCCACATATGAATGTATATAAAAACTTATCTTATGGTTTAAAAAATAGAGGTGAATCAAAAGAAAAAATTAATAACAAGGTCAAAGAAGTTGCTGAACTGCTAGAAATAAAAGAATATCTTCAAAGAAAACCAGCTCAACTTTCTGGAGGACAAAGACAAAGAGTAGCTATGGGAAGAGCAATAGTGAGAAATCCAAAGGTATTCTTATTTGATGAACCTCTTTCTAATCTTGATGCAAAATTAAGAGGACAGGTAAGAATTGAAATTAAAAAATTACAACAAAGCATGAATGTTACAAGTGTTTTTGTTACTCACGATCAAGTGGAAGCAATGACACTAGGTGACAGATTGGCTGTAATTAATAATGGAGTAATTGAACAGCTTGGAACTCCAATAGAGGTTTATGAAAAACCTGCGAGTAAATTTGTTGGTGAATTTATAGGAAGTCCTCAAATGAACTTTGTAAATGGTACAATTAAAAACAACATATTTGAGTCAAAGAGCTTTAAGTTAAATATTGATTCAAAAATTAATAGCGCAAATGTTGTCTTAGGTTTTCGAGCAGAAGATTTGAATTTAAATGAAGAAGGTGACATAAGTTTAACTATAGACATAATTGAAAAACTTGGATCTGATAGTATTATTTATGGAAAAGATAAAGCTGGGGAATCTATATGTTACAAAGAAAATGGTAATACTAAATTAAATATTGGTGAAATTATAAATATTTCCTTGGATGTTAGTAAGATTCATTTATTTGATGAAAAAACAGGCAAAAGACTAAATTAAAAATTTCTAAATATTTAACTTTATGATTATTTTTGCACGTAGTTTAATAGGATAAAACAATAGAAGAAGTGAGTGAATTAGCTTATTTTATTTAAACTTATAAATACATACATATTTTCAAATGTGCACAATTCTGGAGACTTCATAACAATTAAGGGGATTTTTTCATTAAACTCTTCAAACAATCGATGACTTTCTTTTATGATAATTTGAATTTCATTTTCACTAAGCCAACGTAAAAGATATCCAAGCGAAATATGAAAAATATAAGTATCATGTGTAGGTAATTTAATTCCAAGTAAATTACTCAATTTATCTCTTGTTTCGCGAAGTACTCTCTCATCTTCATGAGTAAAGCCCTCTAATAGCAGACTGAACCCTCCGAATAATTTAGTTAATTTTAGATTAAATATATTTGAAAAATTATTACCATTTAATCGTTTTTTCAGAAGATTAGTGACATTACCATAATCATCTGTTGAAGATATATCTTTAGGCCAAAAAGAGGTATTCATTGTACTTACATTGCAGCAATCAAACAAAGTTATATGAAAACTTGATGGAGGTAAAAAAGTATATGCATCAGATGGAACTATTTTCATTATTTGAGATTGCAAAAATGTAATTGCTTGATGAAGTTTTGAGTTTAAAGAGATTTTACATATTATTGAACAACCTGGCCAAAACCGTACCTTTCCTTTTGGTGTAAATTTATCTTCAGATCCAGTTAGAGGATATGATTGTAATTCTCCTTTAAGAAAAAGCTTTTCATTAAATTGAATTACCTTATCCATATTAATTCTCTATCAGCTATTCGATGATCGAGAATCCTTAATTCATAACTATAGCTTAGCACTAACCACGAGGAATGTTGAGCTTTCTTTGGTACTTGGGTACCGGAGTGTAATCCCGTTTCTAGGACATTATCTATTTGATGTTTTATATCTAAACAATCAAATTTTTCTATCATATTCAACAAATTTTTTAAGTGATTGTGTTAAAAAAAACTCATAATTATTAACTTTATGTTTGGGTGCGTCGGTAATACCTAAATAATTTGGATTTAAATCAAAGTCATAAGAAGGTTCAAAAAAGAAAGGAATGGAAATTCGTTCCTCTTTATTTATTAACACTCTGTGATTAGTTGCTTTAAAATAATCATTAGTAAGAAATTGAAGAGCTAATCCACTATTAATAACTAGTGAATTAGGATCGTGAGGAACATCATACCATTCTAAGGTATTTCTATTCTGAACTTGCAAACCTCCCTTCTTGTCTTGATATAGTATGGTCAAAATTCCACTATCCACATGGGTTTCACAACCTAATGCAACACCATCTTGTGATGAAATTTCAACAGGTTTAGCTTGTTTAGGATAAAAATTAAATCTTAAGGTTGAAAAAGTCTTAGGTCTTTGAAAAGCTATATCTGCTAATTCAAAATTATCACTAATACAACTGATTAAAGCCTTAAAAAGAATAATTCCAAAATTAAAAATTTGATCATAGTAGTCATTAATATTTGTTTGCCATTCAGTATCAATTGAAGACATTTCATGATTTACTTCAAATTTTTCTTTTTGTGTTAATTCCTTCATAGAAGTTGTTAATAAAGGATCTCCAATATCAAGGCCTTCTTTGCCATTTACAGTGCTTGGGAAATATCCTCTGTAAAAAGTATTATTTTTTTTATTCCATTTTTGTGGTGCAAAAGTTAGTTTTTGTTCTAATGGTAAGGAAAAAAATTTTCTACCATTTGAAAGAATTTTTTCTACAGATATTTTAGAAATTCCATGATTAATTACTGTAAAAAAACCAACTTCTTCACAAGCTTTTTTTATTTTTTTTATTGTATCAAAAGACTGGGGTGATTTAACTCCTTTGTTTATCAAACTTGAAATATCTATCTTTGGAATAAAATCTTTATCTATCATAAATCTTAAAGAACTATATTATTCTACCATCAACTACAAAAAATGTTGAGCTTTCTTTAGTTCAGAGTTAATATAATTAATTAGGGTTTTGCTGTTATACCACCATCAACAATTATCTCTGTGCCTGTGATATAGCTTCCTTCATTACTTAATAAAAATAATATCGTATTAGCAATATCTTTTGGTTTGCCAATTCTTTGTAACGGAATTATTTTTGATAGTTGTTTTTTTACTTTTGGATTTTTTTTCCATCGATTTTGCATCGGTGTTTCAATTGGGCCCGGTAAGATAATATTAGAACGAATATTGTATGAAGCAAATTGAATTGCTAATGATTTTGATAATCTAAGCATCGCAGCTTTAGATGTTCCATAAGCGTCCTGTGGTTTATCATCTCCTGAAAGTGCATCAATTGAAGATATATGAACCATTGAACCAAACTTCTTTATTTTCATTTTAGGAATAATTAATTTAGAAAGATACATCATGCTTTTTAAATTTATTTCTAAAACTCTATCCCACACTTTAAAATCTATTTTAGTTGCAGAAATATCCTTATCAAACCACAGAACTCCAGTGGTATTTATTAAATAATCTATAGATTTATTTTTATTATAAAAATTATTAATAATTTTTTTTAATTCATCAAAATTTGTAACATCTATTTTTTTAAATTGTATTTTATTGTATTTATTTAAAAAGTTTGTTGGGGGATCTTTTAAATCAAGCATCAAAACATTTAATCCGGCTTGATTAAGTTTTTTTACTGTTTCAATTCCCATGCCTCCACAGGCACCAGTAACTACAGCTGATTTACCCCTAAAATTTAACTTCATTTCAATTTAAAACTTATACCTTAATAAATTCGAAAATAATAATTGATTTCAAAAATTATATATTTAAAGCTTACAATTATGCTTAAAACTATTACCCCAATTGATAACTCTGTTTATGTTGAACGAGAATATGCTTCGTCTCAAGAAATTGAAAATACCCTTATGAAATCAAAAAAATCCTTTCAGAAATGGAAGCAAATTTCATTAAATGAAAGAAAAATAATTTTAACTAAATTTGTACGTAGTTTTCTTGCAAATAATCAAGAGATAGAAGAAGAGTTATGTAGACAAATAGGCAGACCAATCAGTCAATGTGGTGGAGAAATGAGAGGATTTGAAGAACGTGCTCTTTATATGATTGAAAAATCTGATCAAGCTTTGGAAAATATTACTTCAAAAAAAAATAACGAATTTAATAATTATATTTCTAAAGATCCATTGGGAACAATTTTGATAATAGCGCCTTGGAATTATCCATATAATACCTCAGTTAATTC
>Ga0315336_1003228_pt1 | contig 22326 bp, 17 predicted proteins | sample ASW5metaG_FD_204512 | JGI IMG/M metagenome (GOLD analysis project Ga0315336, IMG submission 204512) | Ammonia-oxidizing marine archaeal communities from Monterey Bay, California, United States - ASW #5 | ecosystem: Environmental > Aquatic > Marine > Intertidal zone | place: USA: California... | reverse complement strand
GCTGTGCGTGAGGTAGCAAGAATGGCAGCAGATGTCAACGAGGAAGTTGAGAATATTGGTGCGCGCCGTCTACATACCATTCTGACAACGTTATTGGAAGACATCCTGTTTGACGTTCCTGATGCCATGCGCGACGATAATTTTCTTGTTGATGGTGACCTCGTTCAGGCCAAACTGGCAGACGTTGTCGAAAATCGCGATCTGAGCCAGTACATCTTATGAGCCGGCTTCGCGTCATTTCGGACCCAGAAGAAGCAGAACGACTTTGGATGGATCTCTATGCGCTGCAACCAGATCCGTCCCCGTTCTACGAGTGGGACTTTAGCGAATCTATCGCTGAATTGTTTGGATGGAAGTGCCTCACTGTTCAAGTCGAAGAGGTATTATTGGCAAAATTAGTCGTCAGAAAGAGGTCCTTTTTTTCAGACGTAGTTGTACCTCCTCTGACGCAATTTACCCCAATTCTGCTGGCCCCCAGCGCAGACAACGAAGCTCGGCAAGCCGCTCTAAAATGCCTCTTCGAGGATCACGCTGCCCTACCGTTCTCTCGATATTTTTCCTTCGCTCCGCATTTGTCCTCAATTCTTGAGGGAGTTGGTTCGAACTGGTGTCATATGGCAAAGGATACGTACGTGCTGCCCACGGCCAACACAGAAGAGGCTATCGCAAAATGGTCTAGCTCAACACGACGAAATTTTCGCAATGCTACTGACAAATACGAGTTTACTTCGGAGGCCGTGAGCTCAAAACATGTAGTGGAGATGACTGAAACTGCCTATGAAAGAGCAGGAATGAAACTCTCTCTTCCCAGCCACGTCGTTGGCACCTTCGCAGAAGCACTAGTCGAGCGCGGGTTAGGAAGAATCGTTGGTTTGACCAGCAAAGAGACTGGAGAACTCGAAGCCGGAATTGTATTGATAGAGAGTAAGGAAATGGCTTGGTACTGGTTAGCTGGAAGCGAGAGAGGTGAGGCGATGACCGTCCTTATGGCTCACACGCAAGAATTCCTCCATCAGCGCGGCATTGCTGCACTTGATCTGGTCGGGGCCAACACACCATCAATAGCTGAATTCAAACGCAGGTTTGGAGGCGCATTGGTCAGCTATACGCATGTGGTTCGGCAATCGAGATCGTTGAAGATGGCGAAGAGCCTAAATGCATTATTTACGGGGGAAATGAGCCCGTAAATGGGCCTGCGCAATAAAGGCGCTGCTTCAATCACGATGCATCATACCCTCACCATCAAAAATCCGAGATATTCCTCCTCGCAACTGGCACTGCTGTTCTCGCTGCTCGCCGGAGCACTGTTTCTCATTCGATACGGATACGGATATGGCTTCAGCGATCAAGATGAGCTACTCCCTCTCATTACGCATTGGCTTAACCCCGAGCTTCTCGCAAATGACTGGTTCGTATCGCTGCAAACGCGGGGATTCGGCATTCGAACTTTTCTGGCGCGTGTTATCTGGCTACCGGCGCTTGTTGTTGACCTCAAACACGTTGTTTTCGCCTTCCACGTAGTAGTGCTGATTGGCTTAGGAATCGCCGTTTATAGAATTGCATGGTCACTATACGCTCGTCAATTGAGTGCAGGTCTCGCCGTAATTCTGGTCATGACTGTCACAACTCGCTTTAATCCAGGTGGAAATGACATCATTCATGCAATGCTAGTCTCTTCCAGCGTTTCCTGGTGTTTGGGGTTGTGGAGTCTTGAGCGGTTGATGAATGCGAAAATGCTGGCGTCCGGAATATTGATCTCATTCGCGTTACTGAGTCACCCGCTCGTAGGCCTTCAGATTGGCGCCATTCTCGCAGTCGTGGTACTCCTCGACAAACAGGTCAATCGTGCTGGATTCCTGCTGCCTATGGCATTTACTGCGATTCCGCTGGTCATCTTGTTCGCAAATCTGGGTACTCCCAGCATCTCAGATCCTTCTTTTTCAATATCAGAGAATGTGTTGGATCCGACGTTCATTATGACTCATTTGCGGGTACCACATCACTACCTGCCGTCGGCATTTTCTTCCGCTTCGTGGCTCAAGCTGTCCGCTCTTGCCCTTCTGACCCTAGGCTTCTGGATTGCTTCGAAGGCGCCATTATTTGAGCTCCTCAAGGGCCGTCAGGAATTAAGAACGAGACCAGAAGTCCTCATCGTCAGGATTATCGTACTTCTAATCGCTGTGCTGGCAGTGGCCTTTTTGTTTACCGACGTATGGGAAATCCCAAATGTTGTGCGCCTTCAGCCATTTAATCTCTCGGTCTTCTTACGAGTCGCGACAAGCATCGTCCTGGCCCAAGCCCTTTGTGAATTGATGCCAAGAGAGATGTACAGCTATATCGAGCGCACCTTGCATAAAGGCTGGCTGTTTGTCTCTGTCGTGTTTCTTTTCGGCGCGATAGCGATATATGTGAACATTGGGCCGAACGCCCGCCTCGCGGATAGAACCGACCTCGAAGCGTTTTTCGACACGGCAGAATCAGAAAGCCATCCAGATGCAGTGTTTGCCATTCCGCCTTCCATGTCTGGATTTCAGGTGGGTGCGAATCGAGCTCAGTTCGTCTCTTTCAAGTCTTTCCCGTTCAGCAGTCAACCGACATTAGAATGGCTGCGCCGATTGCGTCTGACCGCTCCTGTCGAAAATCTCGAACCGGGAGGCGTACCGCTGTTGGAACGATTCGACGCTGCATACGCGGCTCAAGACCCTGATTACTGGAAAGAGATTCTGCAGCGAGAACACATCGATTTTGTCGTGCGACAGCGTCAAGATGGCGATGAGTGGACGGAGCATATTGAACCAGCTTGGTGTTCTAACAACTGGTGCGTTTACTGGGCCGGTCGTATCCTGACGCCTCGATAGAACTACAAGATTTGAATCTCAAACAACGCATACTTGCCCTTTTTGAGGACTCGACGTTTCGGGCGCCGGTGCTGAAGCTGCTTTCTGGCACCGGCGCGGCGTTCGTAATTGCCTATCTGGCCAACATCGTCTTGATGCGCCTGTATTCGGACGAATTCTGGGGCGTGGCGGATTACATCATCTCGTGGGTCAGTATCCTCGCTCCGGTAGCGTCGCTGCGATACGAAGATGCCTTGATGCTGCCCAAGGATAAACGGCAATCAGCACACGCATACCTTCTCGCTTTGGGATCCGTGCTAGCCTTCTCAGTTCTGATTCTAGTCGTCCTCTCGTTTTCAGATTCGTTGATCGAGTTTTTCAATGAGAAAAAGGCCGGACGGTGGATCTTGATTCTTCCGCTCGCGCTGCTGGCTAACCGAATGGCCAAAATCAGTGAGATGTGGCTCTCGAGACAGGAATCATTTGGTAAGATATCCGTTGCCCAGGTAGTCCAAAGCGGATCCATGGTTTCCGTTCGGATCTCCGCCGGCCTTGTTGGCCCGGGACCCGGGGGCATCGTTTGGGGATTCGTAGCTGGATTCGCCCTTAGCACGGCCAGTATGGGAAAAAGGGTCTGGCAGACGCTTAGCAATTCACTTTCTGGACGTCCCACACTTAGCGAGTTCAGGCAAACTGCGATTCGATTTCGCAGATTTCCTCTTTTTACGATGCCAGCCGCCCTTCTGAGCGCTCTGATCACACGGCTTCCAATCTTGCTGATACCAGAGTACTTCGATATGGGTGTTGCTGGCCAGTTTTCCCGAGGATTCAACATCTTGCTCGTTCCACTCAGCCTCCTAGGTGCCGCGGTCGCGCAGGTGTTTTACGTTAGAGCAGTGGAAGCTAACAGAGCCGGAACGCTTTCATCTTTGGCTACCGACGTACACTCCCGTCTCGTGATGATGGCCCTCGTTCCAACAACCATATTGATGGTCGCGGGACCCGATATCTTTCAGGTCATGTTTGGTGAGTCCTGGCGTCCTTCAGCCGAATACCTGAGATATGTTGCTCCGTGGATCATGTTTTCGGTAATCGCTTCGCCCCTCACGAGAATGTTCGACGTTCTGGAGCGCCAGCGTCTCGAACTTACGGTGACAATCATCATGTTCGTGGTCATCCTTGGTTCGCTTCTGTTCGGAGGACTTTCAAATAACATCGAACTGATGCTTCTCTACCTTGGAATTGGCGGGGCTCTCGTACGAATTGGCCAGGTACTGGTACTCGTGCATATTTCTGGAGCCAAGGTTTGGACAGCCTTTGCACCCTACATCAAAACCGGCCTTACCCTGAGCCCGATCCTAGGCACGTTATTTCTTATTTCCGGCTGGGCTCCTCCCTTCGTGACAACCATCGTCGCTGCCCTGGGAGGGTTAGCTTTCGTGTTCTATGTCCTTCGATCAGAAAAACTTCTCTAAGATCATGGCCACGTCCAAACATCCATGCCGAACGATATTCGCCTTCATTCTGGGATTCGGGATGATTTGCTTTGGAATTAGCGGTTGCAGCAATCCTGATGTGCGCTCTGCGCTTGAGACCGATTCTCAGCTAACGGTCATGAGTTTCAATATCCGATATGATAATCCCAATGACGGGATAGACGCCTGGCCGAACCGAAAGGAATGGGTGGCGTCCATAATTGACGAGTCAGGAGCGGATATTGTGGGCTTGCAAGAGTCGCTTCATCATCAGATTAAGGACATTGTATCGAAAGCACCGAGGTTTGATTGGATAGGCGTGGGAAGGACTGACGGGATGCTTTCGGGTGAGTTCTCCCCTTTGTTGTATGACACCACTGTGGTACGCGTAATTGATTGGGAAACTAGGTGGCTTTCACCCACTCCCTCGATTGTGGGCTCAAAAGGCTGGGATGCTGCAATTACGCGAGTCGCCACGATAGCATCCTTCCTCATTTTGGAAACGGCCGACACGCTGCACGTTGTGAACACTCATTTCGACCACCGAGGCGAGAATGCTCGAACCAATAGCGCAGCGTTGATTCGCGAATGGACGCTGTCCCCTGGCGTCGCTCTCGGTGATTTCAATTTTACAGACACCTCGGACGGATATGCCCGGATGGTTGCCGATGCGGAGTTACGCGACGCTGTCGAGGGGGTTGAACACGAGGTTGATGCAGACAGCATGTCAACCTTCAGATCGTTCGATCCTGATTCTGATGTCTTCAGAAGAATCGATTACCAGTTTGTGGCCCGTTCTATAGAGGTTCTGTCCTACAAAGTCCTCTCTCCGATCAAAAATGGGCGTTACCCTTCAGATCATCTGCCAGTAGTCACAACACTTCGACTTAAATAAATATAGGCGCCGACCAAAGGCCGGCGCCTATAAAAAGGCTCTTCTAATGAGAGATCCATTCTGAGCGGGTGATGAGATTCGAACTCACGACCCTCACGTTGGCAACGTGATGCTCTACCACTGAGCTACACCCGCTTTTAGAGCGTGCAATAATACGCCGAGTTCAGACCGAGATCAAGCCCTGAGACGAGCTTTACATGAAGCTCACGAACGACATCTCATTCACTTAAAGTTGACGAGGTCGGTCGAGTCAGTATCTATTTCTTCGCCGCATTATCCGTAATTTTCAACCACAACGCTGTCGTTTCACTTCATTTCCAGCAGTTCATTATGGCCCAAATCATTGACGGAAAAGCGATATCCGCGCAAATAAGAGAGGAAGTTAAACACGCCGTAAGAGAACGCCGTGATGCGGGTCACCGAGCGCCATATCTCGCAGTCGTTCTTGTTGGAGAAGATCCAGCCTCTGCATCCTACGTCCGTGGCAAGGCCAAAGCCTCTGCTGAAGTTGGAATCGGAAGCGACACAATGACATATGACGATTCAATTTCAGAAGAGAAGCTCCTGGCAATCGTCAGTAGGCTAAATTCGGACCCGGATGTTGATGGGATTTTGGTCCAGCTGCCACTTCCGGCTCACATTGATGACCGAAAAGTGATAAACGCGATTGCGCCGTCCAAAGACGTAGACTGTTTTCACCCTGAAAGTGTTGGAAACCTGGTTATCGGACTAGATGGCTTCTCGCCAGCAACACCAGCAGGGATTGTGGAATTGCTAGTTCGTTCGGGAATTGAGACAAGTGGAGCGCATTGCGTAATAGTCGGCCGATCAAACATCGTCGGCAAACCGCTCGCAAATCTGATGCTCAAGAAAGGCTTGGACTCAACCGTAACGGTTTGCCACAGCCGAACAAAAGACCTGCCTGCCATTGCCCGCCAGGCTGATATTCTTGTAGCCGCCATCGGCAGAGCGAATTTTGTAACGGCGGATATGGTCAAGGACGGAGCAGTGGTCATCGACGTCGGCATAAATCGTGTTGATGATGAGAGCCGCGAGAGAGGCTATCGTCTGGTGGGTGATGTAGACTTTGATGCGGTGTCTGAAAAAGCCAGTTTTATCACGCCAGTTCCTGGCGGTGTTGGTCCGATGACGATTGCAGTCCTTCTTCAGAACACGCTAAAAGCGGCGGCGATTTAAGGACATGTTTGTTGAACCATATGGTTCTCCGTAAGCTTATTTTTCGTTGCCTCCCTTGTGTTTACAGATTGTCTTGTCAAGTATATTATAGAGAGATGAATATCCGTTCTTGATTTGAGTAGTTGGTTTTCCCGCCGATCATTTGGTCGTGGACCCACGCGCGCAAATAGATTTGATGCGCCGTCCCGCAAACGGACAAACGCCAACTACCGATCAATTTCTCATGCGGACTCTCAACACACCGCGATTTATTACCAACACTTCAAGGATTGCCCTCTTGGCCATCCTCATGGGTACCGTTCTTTCGAGCCTGGCGATCGACGCCATAGCTCAGTCTAATGGCGATTTCCGATCTCGAAGGACAGGAAACTGGAGCCAAAGCAACTCCTGGGAGGAGTACACAGGAGGCTCTTGGACAAATTCTGGAAACACACCCGACATAAACGACGGTCAGATCACGATCCGTTCAGGGCACAGCATCACGGCGAACGTCAGAAGAGGAAACTACGATCAGCTTGTGATTGAGGCTGGAGGAGAAATCGAAACATCCCAGGTATTCAAGATTTCTGACGGTCCAGGAGTCGATTTGGAGGTCTACGGAGATTTTACAGTAAACAGAACCGCACGGGTACTGGGAGCAGCCAGCGCACTTTTTCACGCTGCTTCCAACACTTATATCGGCAACAACGACAAACTTCGCTTCGAATCAACATCCACGGCTACCTTTGATGGCGGGTCGATTTTGACAATGATTGGCACCTTTCAACCGGAGGATGACGCCGTAGTCCAGGTAAACTCAGGTGCATACTTCACGAACGACGGAACGATTTTAGTCCGCGATCGTGCGGATTTGACCATTAATCAGAGCACCATCCAAAACCGGGGCCTCTTTCGTGTTGTCCAAAACGCTACGGCGACATTTGCCAACGGTTCTGTGTATATCCACGATCAGGACGGTGGATATATACCTTCTGCGGCCAGAACGACCTGGTTAGCAGGCTCTGAGGTTAGAATTAGCGGGGTCTCTACTCAAATCCCAACTGAGCTTGACAACAATTTTGCCGAGTTTACCTGGGACGCGACCTCACAGACATCAAGCTTGGACCTCGCTGCAGAAATACTCGGTATTTCGGGCGATTTAAAGATTGAGTCTACGGGCACGGGCGATCTCACATGGGATAATGCTGGTGGGTCCTTGAGCATAGGAGGAGCTTTTACGCAAACTGCAGGCGATTTCAGATTCGTAGATGCAGGCTCCGGCATTATGTCCGTCGCCGGCGATTTCGATGTGACCGGTGGCATCTTCGACCTGGCATCTACCTCTGGCAACCCGATTCTTTCGGTTGCGGGAGACTTCACGGTAACCAGTTCGCTGACTGAATCCGGAAGCGGATTTGGGACGATCACGTTTTCTGGCAGCTCATCTCAGACAATAACTGCAAACGGCACGCTATCAGGAAATGTTGATGTAAACGTCGCTGGAACGGCCAGCGCCGTCCTGGCAGATGATTTCTTCGTCCCAGGTCACTTTAACGAAACGAGTGGTGGTCTTGACTTTGGCAGTTATGATGTCGAAATCGAAGGCGACTTCGGAGTAACCACTTCGCTTTCAAATCCAGCCAAAGTGACCTTTTCAAGTGCGAATGCTGCACAATTACAGCTTCCTGCAGCATCAAACAGTCTCCCTAACGTCTTGGTCGACAAACCTGCCTCAACACTTACCCTGCTTTCCGATGCTACAACCTCAACCACAATTATCGTCCGCAACGGAGTGCTCGATACGAACGGTTTCGAGCTTCTCATCCCGCATGGTGCGACGCTACATAACGACGACACTGTCACTGGTCCTGTGACAATCGAACGCAACTACTCGCAAAACAGCGACGGCTGGAGAATGCTCGCAAGCCCCGTATCAGGAGTTAGCTACAGCGGGCTAAATTCTGCATTTTGGACTCAGGGAGCGCCCTGGGCGACTAAAATTGAAGGAACGACCAATCTGCAATCGTTCTCTTTTGCATCGCAGGACTGGACCGAACTGGGAGGAGCGGACAATTCGTTCTCTTCGTCTGAAGGCTACATTTTTTACATGTACGCAACGGACGACCTGGGTGCTTCCATCCTTCCGGCTACCTGGTCCGTTTCCGGGGCACCCGGAGCACTTTCTACTCAATCGCTCCAATATGGAAGTGGAATCGCGGACTCATACAACCTGATGAGCAACCCATCCACAACGAATATGGACTGGAATCTGACATGGGCAGGTAGTTCCAACATGGAGTCTTCTTATGCAACCTGGGATCCGTCAGTCACCACGGGAGGCGGAACGACTGGATATAAATATTATGACGCGAGTAGCGGAATCGGAGCTGCAGGAAGGTATATCGCTCCATTTACGGCATTTATGGTAGCCGCAAATTCAAACGGCGCTCAGATCGCAATGTCTTCGAATGAGGCAGCAGCAGTTCAAACGGCAGTCCACTACGGCAAAAATGACAATACTGCTCCCCATGTTCGCCTTTTGCTCGTCGGAGAGGGCTTAGCGGAAGATGAAACCTACCTCGCATTCGGAGCCGACGCATCGGATGAGACAAACCTGTTTGATGTCACTCGACTTAGCCCACTTTCTCTCGATTTTGCGACGCTCTGGTCCGATTCGAACGACCGAAGGCTCGCTTTCGATGGTCGTACGATGGAAACAGGACGGGAAATCTATAATCTGACTCTCGCCTCGACGCGATCCGGATTTTATTCGATATCTATCGATGAAACTCACGAGATCCCAGAATCATGGACCATTACGCTCGTTGATCTTCTTTCAGGAAAACAAGTTGATCTACACACTGGAGATATTCTACAGTTTCACACCCTCAGTTCTGATATCGTGACGGTCGATTCCGGTCTCGATTCAGAACGAAGTCCTCGATTCCGACTCGTTGTGACAGATCCTGATCTGGCGGTCGACGCAGGAAACGATCTGTTTGCAAGGGACGGCGTGCCCGTGCTCGGTCAGAATTATCCAAACCCGTTCAATCCCTCGACAACGATTCGCTACTCGCTTCCCGTTTCGGGCTCGGTGAAGCTCGATGTTTTCGATCTGCTCGGCCGCCAAATTGCGGTGCTGGTTGACGAGCAACTGAGCGCGGGTTGGCACCAGGCCACTTTCCTGGCAGACAACCTCAGCAGCGGTGTTTATGTATATCGCTTAACCGTTGATGGCCAATCGTTTAGCCGGAAGATGCTGCTGTTGAAGTAGATCTCTCTTTTCGGTGCCCAAGCGCTTAAGAAGCCGCACATTGCCCCGATACCTCACTTCAAGAGGTGGAACAGTTTCACCTCGCAATGAGCCTTTAACCGAAGACTCACTTTTAGGAGGTATATCTCATGAAAATGCTGAAAGCATTCGCGCTCGCTTTCGTCCTGTTCGCAGGACTGTCAAGCGTCGCTATGGCACAGACAGACAATCATGTGGTAAACGTTGAAGTACAAGCAATCAACGAGATTGCTATTACTGGTGACGTAACACTACAGATCACGACTGCCACAGCTGGTGCCGATCCAGATGACGCTACCGGTTCTACATCGTATGCAATTACGACGAATGACGCCGGTGGAACTACACGTATTACTGCATCAACCAGTGTTGATCCCAGCGGGCTGGGAACAGGTTCTGGTGGTGTAGACATTCAGGTTGACGCTACTGCCCCATCGGGCGGTGCTGGTGCCGGTAACGTGTCTCTCGGAACGACTGCTGTAAACGTTGTAACAAGCATTGATCCTGTTTCTGAAGGAACACTGAGCCTGGACTACACGCTCAGCGCAACAGCAGAGACGGGACAGCTTGCATCAACAGCCGTCACCGTTACTTACACCATCGTTAACTAAGCAACTTCTGTTGCCTAGTTAAACGATTGGTAGTATACCCTATAAGCGATCCATGCGAAGGAAACTGACCATATTCTGGTTGATTCTCGCATGGATTGCTTTGTTTTGGGGTCACGATACGCGTGCTCAAATCCCCCCTCCTCTTCCTGGCACCATTCAGATGGCTGCCTCGAGCCTGACGCTCTCACAATCAGTGACAGTTACCGTTCAGGAAATCAACGAACTCTCGATCTCAGGAGATGTAACGCTGACGATTGCCACTGCCTCACCTGGTACGGGTCCCGATCCTGTTAACAATGTTTCGGCCAGCTATAATCTCACGACCAACGGGTCCAACAAGAAAATTATTGGTGCCATTGATGTGGCATACAGCGCAGGATTATCTCTTTCCGCTCTTCTAACTGCGCCATCAGGCGGATCCGCTTCAATACAGACTTTGAGTACGACTGCCAAAGACTTGGCTTCTGGCTTTGGATTGACAGCCGAGACCGGCTTAACCATCAGCTATACGGCAACAGCTACCATTAATGTCCCGCCAAACGGCCTAGGGGAAACTCGAACTGTCACATTAACGCTTATGGACAACTAGCGCTGATGAAACTCAACCTTCGAAATATCACCGCACTCAAGGTCCTGGCAGCGTTCTGTTCTATCGCGCTCGTTGGTGGGCTCTTGACAGACTGCCGTGCTCAGGAACTACGCTTTAACTCCGGTGGCGGGCCGCTGACCCTGCAGGTTCAATCGGCGACAGCCGGATCAGAACCCCAGGACGCGACTGATGCTTCTACAGAAATTTATTGGGATGCAAACTTCGGTGCTGCCTCAAAGCTGACCGTCTCGACCATCGCTCCCGGCCAGTCCTTTAACCTCTACTTATTACTTAGCGTACCCAGTCAAGGTGGTGGTGGACAAGGCGTTGTGCAGCCCGAGGTAATGTTAGTTGATGGGATGCTGGACGCCGACCTCTTGACAGACATTCCCTCTACCCTCCCAGGACGGCAGGGTTTTGGCACACTCAATTATCGTGCGGCGACCACTGTGGCAGATGGCAACAGTTCAATGCACGGAGATGACGTTCACATAGTCACATTAACGTTTTTAGCTCAATGAACAGACAATTTTCACTCCTTCTCGCTCTCCTGATACTGGCCATTCCTTCCACCGCGAAGGCACAAATTTCCGTCAGATCGCAGCTCTCACACGACACGGTTGCGATTCCAGGTGAATCCTACGTTGGATCCATCCTTATTCGAAACGATACGGACGACCTTCAGCAGGCAAAGATCTATCAAACAGATTATCTGTTTCAATCTGATGGAACGAACTTCTTTGGCGATCCTGGCGAACTAGAGAGATCGAATGCAGGCTGGATTGATATTTCAGCCTCCTCGATGATGGTCCCTCCTCGCCAGGCGGTCACCCTGAGCTATCGGGTAAACGTTCCGGCTGATGCAAGTGAGTTGGACCTGGAAGGGTCCTATTGGAGCATCATCATGGTGGAGGGCATCCCGAAGTCATCTCCTGAGAACATTGAGAATGATGTGCCTGAAGACGCGCTCGGCCTCATACAGGTGACACGATACGGCGTTCAGGTTGCCACACACATCGCCGGGACAGGAGCCGCTGAGCTTAGCATCACACAATCAGCGCTTTCCCGTGACGAAAGCAACGGAGCCACTCTTCAGCTAAACGTCTCAAACACCGGAGACAAGCTGGTTCGCCCAGAAATTTGGATAGAGCTCTACGATTCAGAAGGCAAAGCCATGGGACGAATGGAAGGTTTAAACAATCGAATTTATCCCGGCACGAGCGTCATGCAGCAGATCAAACTGGGAGCCCTGAGCGAAGGAAGCTATCGAGCTCTTGTGATCATGGATGCCGGAGATGACGAGGTCTTTGGTGCCGAATACACACTAAACATCGACTGACAATAATATTCCACAATAGGCCACATAGGGCCACATGCGTTTTTTCAAATACATATCAGCATTTGTTATGATCACGGGATTGCTCGCCGTCGCGCAAAGCGCAACGGCGGCTTTTTCGTTTGAAGAACAAAGCGTGAGCATCGAGATAATCGGTGGCGATTCGCTCAGTGTCGACCCCGGAGCGGTTGTCACGCTGGTATATAAAATTCAATCGGACGACAAGATTGAACAGACGCTTACTCCATCTTTCATAATTCCGGACGGGTGGTCTATCGTCTTTGGAAGCGATGCGCTTACGTTATCGGGTAACCAACCGACCACAAGGTTTGTCACCTACAAAATTCCGGAAAACGCACTTGCCGCCGTATACAGGGTCCATTTGGCACTACTCGATGAAGCTAACAACGAGGTGGTATCGAATACGACTCCCGTCTCAGTTAATACCATATATGCGCTCGACCTTGACGCAGACCCGATAGAGACCTATGCAGCGGCAGGAAAGGTAATTGAAGCCAGATTCCTCCTGTCCAACGATGGCAATGCGCCCATAACCGTCCACCTGGACGCATTGGATCGCCGATTCGCAAATGTCCACCTGCCATACTCAAGCATCGAACTCGACCCCGCCGAGACCACAAGTTTTATTGCGACGATCAATACCGACGCCAATCTCGACCACACCCAACGAGCAAGTTTGAGATTTGAAGCACGAATCTCCGGTAAGAGCGACATCATCGACTATGAAACGCTTGCTTTCGACATTGTACCAGTTTATTCCAGAATTAGACCCAAGGCTGCGAATACCCCGATAAGCCTGGCGATAGAAACGGTTGGCGACGAATCAGGCATTCTTCCTCAGGCCACCATTGCTGCCCAGGTAAACATGCTTGGAGGTGATGTCTCTATCATGGCAACCCTCGCAGAAATGCCGCGCCAGAAATTCTTTGGTGCAGACCAGAGACTGGCGATCGAGTACAAACGAGATGACGTCACCGTCAAGATCGGCGACCACTCGCAGTCTATCTCTCCTATGACCCTTACCGGAGAGCAGGGATTAGGTCTCGCCGCACAAGTCGAGACGCCAAAATGGAATTTCAAAGGGACTGCCCAGCGCTCGCGTTACGTCTTTCCCGTTCAAGAACGAATCGCCGTTTCAGCCGCATACAATACATCTAGCTCATCACTGGTAAGTGCTAACTTGTTGCACCGTAACGAGTTTTATGACGGCACTTTATTTACTTTGAGAAGTCTATCTCAACCGCTCGGTGCTTCTTCAAGATTGGATGTTGAGTGTGGGATCGACTCATCTGAAGCGTTGCGAGATCCATCATGCTCCGCTGTTATTTCGAACAGTGGTTCCAGATTGTCGTACCGAATCAGGGCGCAAAAGGCATCTGCTTCATTTCCAGGTAGCATTGCGGGAGTCAAACAGATATCGGAATATGCTTCGATACGATTGTCAGAGCGATTCCGGATCGACAACAGCTATAGAAGACTAGAAAGGGCCCTTGGAGCAGGATTCGAGCGATTTACTTCCTTTTCAAAGGCGGGAATTACTTACACCGATAGGCTATGGGGAGGAACGCTTTACCTGACGAGTCATGGTATTCGCTCACATTCCGTATACACCAACGTTTTGTCGGATATCGATCGTACCGAGCTAATGGTTCGCTCTACGCTTGGTTTTCACATGCGCTCCATAGGGTTAACCGTTTCAGTAGAGGAAGGCCGGACGTCGTCTAGCACCGAAACAGAAACGGGTGCGCTTAGGCGGATTAAGACAAACTTCAGGGTCAGTCCTCTCTCTGGCTGGACACTGAACGGATCCATCGAATCCTCCTCTGGGAGTCTTTCTGCCCTTTCCTCGAGACAAAGTCAAAAACAGTACGGATTTGGATCAACCATCGCGTTCCGTGGCGGATGGGCAGCAAGTGTGTCCGCGTTTCACAGCGATGTAAAGACGCTCATTAGTCAACAGTATTCATCGATGCGTGCGGGAATGACCAAATCGTTCCGATCCGGTCAAACCCTGTCGGCTCAGGTCCAGGTAAACAGGAGTGTTGGGCGCAATACGGTGCAGACAGCCGACTACAAGTTATCCTATGTCACCCCACTCGCCTTGCCATTTGGATTGGGAGCATCCGAATCTGACTTACTCCGTGGCCGAATCACGGACCAAGATAGCGGAATGCCGGTATCTGGCGCATTGGTATTCCTGGGCGAAAGTCTGGCCATTTCGGATGAACAAGGGCGTTTTGTGCTTCCTCGACCCGAATTTGCGATCGAATTTCTACGAATTGATCAAAACAGTATCGGGTATGACCGTATACCAATCACCTCAATGCCGATGGAAATCGAGCCCTCCTCGTTCCTGGAGACCGAATTGGTGTTGGTAGTCTCCAGGGCTTCCTCCATTTCTGGACAAATTCAGGTATTTCAGAGTCCAGAAAGCCCAGATCTACTCCTGGGCTCCAAAGACCTCTCACTCGTCCACAATGGCGGAATTCCCGGAGCCATTGTTGAGCTTGTTGGCAAAGAATACAGAAGAAGGACTCGTACGTCACATGACGGTTCGTTTCGATTCGAGCAGTTACCTCCCGGAGACTATACGATTGAGGTACTGCGCGCGAATGTCCCTGAGTCCCAACGACTTATCAAGCGGTCTCTTAATGTATCACTTGAACACGGAGCAACCAACACGGTGAATTTCAGGGTTGAGCCTGTTCGTAAAACAATCCGGATGATCCAAACTAGTTCTCTGTCACTGGGCGAGGGTCTCGTACCTTCGAATACGATTTCCCCCGCACAAGCGATCAGTCCTTCTGAGGCCAATGTTCCGTCGAAGGCCGGTGTTCTCTCAAAAGCAGGTGCTCGTTCCAATACAAGCTCGCCGACAAACACACCGTCACCATCAAATACGGAATCGAAACAAACGGATCCGAGCCCACAGCACGACGATTATGATGACGGAGGAAACGAAGCCGAAGGCGATCGCACGCCTGCCGACCAGTCCATCGAAGATGGATGGTTCAGTTTGATGCAAGAGACCGCTCGGGAGGCCGAGACGAAACGGATGGTACAGGCGTCTTTGGTATCAATCCCCTACTACCTTGAAATTCAACCGTTCGAAAACCAGAAACGCTCCAGCCTGGCACTCCTCCTTTTTATTCTGTGTGTCTTTTTTGTTCTGGTAGATATCGACCTGCTCGTGCGCCGCGCTATTAAAAATGCGCGTGGACCCATCCGATCTATGACGACCACAAGATCGGTCTGGACAATCAGGCAATCCGTCCTCTACGCAATCGGGATTGGATTTGTCAGCACTTCTCTCGGCGTTCTGGAAGGCTTTGCGCTGGCGCTTGCCCTTAGTGGGATTTCCGTTGCAATCGAAACGGCAAATACGTACAAAGCAATCTTCAACATTGTTTATTTGACCTTTTACAGAAGATCTCGTATTGGCGATTGGATTCCTTATCGCGACGGCGTTGCACGACTCGTCTCGGTATCCATCGATACCACAGATTTGGAACTGCTCAGCGGTCATCATATTCAGCTTGCGACCCACAACTTGCGTAGCCTTTCTCCGAATAGATGGTCCAGCCAGTCCGTGACTTTCGAAAAACATGAAATCGCGTTCTCAAGAATGTCTAATCTGAAGCATGTTAGAGCGTGCATCGAGGACTCGCTTACTCAATTTGCCCCACAGGATACCACAAAGCATTTCCAGATAGAGTTTGTAGACAAGAGTGTTTCAGAAACGACAGCGGAAGTAAAAATCGTGGCGTCGCAACTCAGTGAGGACCATTCGATTGTCCGCGCTGTCATTGAAAAGGAGCTCGGCGCAAACGGAATTGAGCTGAAGACAGCGACTGCGTCAGAGCTCGCACCGAAATTTGGCCCACTTCGTTTAATTCGTGGAGCGAACGCGGCATAATTTTCTCAAGTACGCCTGGGTTTTTTTACCGGCCGACTTGTCGAGGTCCTGCTTTGGATGCCTTTTTGGGGCAGCTGCTTGAAAGGCAGTCATTCCCGTCCGAGTTTAGGTGAAACTGTGTTTTTCCGTTTCAACCTCTTTGCTAGACTCTTGATGAAAATGCATTCGAAGGCTTCATTTTTACGCGCTCTCTCTTTTTTCATTTTCGTCCTCCTGGCTCTGCCTGCTTCGGCACAATCAACAACTGATTTTACTGCTGAAATTCTCCGCTCAGGATCGATTATAGCCGAAGGAGCATCAATATCTTCGGCCGTTTCTCCGAGTGACTTCTCCCTTACGCGGATGGATGGTTCACCGGTAGAAATCTCCCATGTCTTGCCTAGAAGAGCTCATGAAGTGCTCCTTATTCCCGCAGAAGAACTCGACTATACAAGATTGCACACCCTCAAAATGACAAAGGATTCAGTGTCGACATTAGTGAGGCGAAACGAATGGTTCAAGACTCTCTATTCCGAGAAACCGTTGGGCGCGGTGGTATCTGATGATGAGTCCACCACAACATTTCGTCTCTTTGCGCCTCGCGCCTCGCAGGTAAAACTCCACCTATTCCTGCACATCGATCAAGAGCTGGACCGGCCGCAAAAATCCGTCAAGATGAAAGTCGATGCCAACGGTGTCTGGGAGGCTGTTGAGGCGGGCAATCACCACGGCGTCTTCTACACCTTCACCGTACACGGACCGGCCGAACCAGGCAATTATTTTTTCGAGACCCACCCAGTGCACGTTACTGATCCTTATGCACTCGTAAGTGACGATTCATTTGGGAAAGCGATGGTGTTCAAACCCGGTCCACCTCCGATGCCGGTCGCCGGCGGACGGCCACGAATGGAAGATGTAGTAGCGTACGAGGTCCACATTCAGGACTTCACCGATGCGCTGCCGTTCGAAAGTGAACTGCAAGGCACCTTTCGAGGAATGATGTCCAAGGGCCTGACCAATGAGACCGGAGCTGCAGTAGGATTCGATTATCTGACGACACTAGGGATAAATGTAGTTCATTTAATGCCTGTGCAGGAGTTCTTGCATTATCCAGATGATGAATGGCAGACTGCGTTCCAGGACGACGAGTATATGCGAGATCAGGGAATCGCAATGGAGAACTACCAATGGGGTTATCGCACAACTCATGCACTGGCTGTCGAGTCAAGATATCGAACCGAGAATGCGAGCCCCGGAGATGAAAGACAGCAATTCAAAGACCTCGTTGCCGCATTCCATAAAGAGGGCATTTCTGTAATAATCGACGTAGTGCCTAATCATACCGGCGAAAACATGGACGGGCGGCACTATCTGTTCAATTTTAATGCGATCGACCTACCCTACTATTATCGCACCGATAAGTCATTGAAACATATAGGCCCATTCGGCAATGAGACCAAACCGGAAGACCGCCCCATGGTGCAGCGGTGGATGTTGGATCAACTTCAGCACTTCGTAGAGGTCTTGGGTGTCGATGGTTTCCGCATAGACCTCGCGGGCCAGATAGACGAGCAGACATTAATCTGGCTTAAGAGTGAACTACCTGACGACCTGATTATTTATGGCGAAGCCTGGATTGCCCCTTCTGATCCCTTGGTCCGGGCGGACCCTGATTTATCCTGGTACAAGATCGACTCGCCCATCACATATTTTCAGGACGATGCGAGAAATGCATTCAAGGGTCCTGTTTCGAATCCGGAAAATCCGCTAACCGATCGCGGTTTTGCGGGCGGCGACGCGGGTCAACGCGAACGCGCCATGATGGGCCTATTAAACAGTTTCGAAGAAGAAATTGACCCAAATAGAGGCATCAACTATCTCGATATTCATGATAATTGGGCGTTGGCTGATCGTTTTTCGAACGTGGATTGGGATGGCCGCAAACATGTTGATGAAGCCGCATTTCGACTTGCCGCGACTCTGCTATTTACTTCGCTAGGACCTGTAGTAATTCATGGAGGGACGGAAATGATGCGCTCGAAGGCACACGCTCCTCTCGAAGAGCTCATCAAGAGCACCTCTTCAGGTGAACTTGCACTTCATGGCAAGCGTGATACCTACAATTTGAGACGGGCGAATGGTTTTGTGTGGTCCAATGTGGGGACCTCAACTGGCCTCGGCTACGATGCCATGGTTTCCTATTGGAAAGGACTCATCAGCTTCCGAATGAACGAAACTGGAAGTGTGTTTAGAGTGGGCGGGGTTATCGACGAAAATACCTATCAATGGATTCTTCCAGAAAACGACCAGCTTCTGGGTTATGTAGTCGATTCCAATGTCCTGATCCTCATAAACACATCCACTGAACCCGCGAGTTTCAACCTAGAATCGATTCCGGGCGGTCGCTGGGAACAGATCTCGGACGGAGCGTCATTCGAGCAGGATGGCTGCGATTGCGATCAAGATCTAGTCTCGTCAGAAACACGTGGCCTATCTATCGTTGTCTCGCCCCAGAGCGCTCCAATATGGGTCCGATCAACTTCCGAACTGCAGGATTGAGCCTTCGTAATCTACTCCGTTTATGGAATAGCGGTAGCTGATTTGAGCGCACTGTCGCAGCATTTCTGCAACTGAGCAGTACTTCCCGAGACCTAGTGTTATGGCTCTGCGAACCCGTTTTTCATCGAGCACGCCTTCAAACGCATAATCAACCTCGATGCGTTCATAGGGTGATGGAGAGACACCATCAGGCTTGAATCCATTCACTTCTATCGAGAAACTCGATATTTCTTGACGTCCCTTCTTAAGGATGGAGACGATATCAACCCCGCTGCACCCCCCGATCGCCATCACCAATAATTGCATGGGGCCGACGCCTTGGCCCTTCCCATCCTCATAAGCAGTGGCATCGTCAATATCTACAAACTGGCCATCTGCATTGTAGGCCCGAAAGTGAAAGTCACCCGCCTGTTTTTCAAGCCGAACAGAAACTTGTCCCATCAGTCATTCCTCTCAATTTCAGCTGGTTCATCCTTCCAACTCCAGGTGCGTAATTCTTCTAGGGTGTGATGAGCAGTCAAGTCGTGCTGGATCGGGGTTATCGATACCCAACCGTTTTCAACTGCCCAGATATCAGTAGTCTCGCCCTCATCCAGATTGACGAACGTACCTGAAAGCCAGTAGTAGGGCCTCTGGAATGGGTCCAGGCGCTCTGAAAAGGACTCTTCCCACTTTGCTCGTGCCTGTCTGGTGACCATGCAGCCCTTGATTTCGGAAAGCGGTAGGTCCGGTACATTCACATTGAGTAAGATGCCTGGCATCAGTCCGCCTTCCAAAACCCTCACGGCGATATCCTTAGCAATCCTCGCTGACGATTCGAAATCCCCGCCGCCCCACTTGCAATAGGAATATGCGATGGCGGGAATACCAAGGATGGCAGCCTCCGTCGCGGCACTCACAGTGCCCGAATAGATTACATTTACTGCCGTATTAGGTCCGTGATTGATTCCCGACACTACAAGATCTGGCGTTCGAGGCACCAGCTTGTCGAGAGCCAGCTTCACGCAATCCGCAGGCGTCCCTGACACCGCGTACGCTTTAATTTGTCCGGATGGACCTCGAAATGGCCATGGTCGTGCTCGAACTGGATCCCGCATCGTAATGGCGTGACCAACAGCGCTCATCTCCTGAAGCGGTGCTACGACAATAAGATCTGCTATGGAATCGAGAGCAGCAGCCAACGAAAGAATGCCGGCCGCTTCAATGCCGTCATCATTGCTGATCAAGATTAGAGGGCGTTTTTTGTTCATTCAGTAGTCACGATCAATAGCTCTCGTCTGCCGAAGGGAATTCCCTCGAACGAACATCAGAAATGTATTTCTGCACGGCTTCAGTAATTAGTTCATCCAGTTGCGCATAGCGTCGCACGAATCGAGGATTGAAATCGGTCGTCAGTCCAAGTGCGTCGTGTGTCACGAGCACCTGACCATCACAATAGTTTCCAGCACCAATTCCGATGGTTGGAATGGAAAGCGACTCAGACACTTGTTTGCCTAACGGGGCCGGTATTTTCTCGAGAACGATCCCAAAGACTCCTGCTTTTTCCAGCATCAATGCGTCTTTCTTAAGCTCGTCCGCTTCTACTTCTTCCTGTGCGCGTACTTGATACGAGCCAAACCGGTAAATCGACTGGGGAGTCAACCCTAGATGCCCCATTACGGGGATCCCGGCCTCAAGAATCCGCTCCACAATTGGAATCACTGTTCGTCCTCCCTCCACCTTCACCGCGTGCGCGCCCGATTCTTTCATCACGCGGACAGCCGAAGCCAGTGCTTCCTTGGAATTTCCCTGATACGTCCCGAACGGAAGATCCACAACCACGAGAGCACGGCCCACGCCTCGAACCACGCACTGCGCGTGATAGATCATTTGCTCGAGGGTGATCGGAAGAGTCGTCTCATGTCCGGCCATCACATTCGAGGCAGAATCACCTACCAAAATGACATCGAGTCCGGCGCCATCCAATATTCGTGCGGATGTGTAGTCGTACGCGGTCAGCATCGCAATACGAACACCAGACTGCTTCATTTCCTGAAGCGTCTTGGTTGTAACTCTGACCGCCTGGTCCGGAGATGACGTAGATTTTTGCGTGCTCATTGAACGTGGGCAAGAGAAATGGGAGAAGGACAGTTCAGCGAGTCGCAATATAAAGAAAGGCGGGCGCCTTACGCGATACCAAATCGCGAAGGCGCCCACCTTCTATCAAAATCAGAATTTGGTCTAGTTGTCGCTGACCGCAGTCGTTTCGTCATCAATCTCAATGCCCAGCGCCTGCGCGATATCGACATTAATGTTGATCACTTTGTCTGGATTGACGTAAAGAAGTGCAGGAGATCGGATTACGATATCGAGACCCTTCTCTGCTGATATCGTGTCGATTGCATCTTGAACCATCTGGAGCAACGGGGCCATCAATTCTTCCTGCCTCGTTGTAAGCTCCTGATCTTTTGCAGCTGCAGAATTCTGAATTTCGGCCTGCAATGCAGCGAGTTCTCCTTCACGTTCTGCCTGGCGCTCAGCCGATAGCAGTGGTTGTTGTCTCTGATATCGATCAACCCTTTCCTGAAAGTCTTCTGCGAGTGCCTGAAGAGCATCCTGACTCGTACGGTACTCTACAGCAATCTGCTGCTGAACACCTTGATACTCGGGCATATAGGTGATGATGATCTCCGGATCGGCGTAGCCAATCTTTATTTCTTGCGCGGATGCGTCACTCGGAGCGAGGCCAATCATAAGAAAGGCCAGAACGATACTGAAAATGAAATTTTTCATGTCTGTGTTTAGTTCACATTCGCACTCTAGACGCGTCTGTGATGTGTTTTCTGGCTTTGCAATCGCTCAGCCGGCTATTAAAGTTATAATGTGTCTCTTAACCGCGAGTACTATCAACGTCTATGCCAAGTTCTCTCAAAACGCTTTCAGAAAGATTAAATTGATCGCGCTTGAACATGAAAAGGAACTCTCCATTCGTGTCAAAAACGTAATCGTACCCTTCCGAGGTGGCAACCTCGTTGATAGCCTGCAGAATCTTTTCTTGAACAGGTCGCATGAGTTGCTCCTGCTGTAGAAATATGTCTCCCTCAGGCCCGAAATACTTAACCCGGAGTCGCTCCAGATCCTCTTCCGCGCGGACTATGTCCTGCCTCCTACGCTGACGCTCTTCATTCGTGTAAAGCAGCTCTCGCGACTGATATTCGCGAAATTGCTCGTCCAAATCTGCCTTTAAGGCATCAAGCTCATCTTGCCAGGCCTCTGCCATTCGATCGAGCTGCTGCTGAATCGTAGCATATTCTGGCATCTCGTCCAATATGAATTCCGAGTCGACGTATCCAATTTTCTGCTGCGCATGTGCGCTTGAGACCGGAAACAGAATAAGGATAGATAATGCGAGAAATAAGAGGGAGAGTTTCTTAGTCATCGTGGTTGCGTTGAATGTGAGAGCAGCTAATCGTAGCGATCTGTACAGTATTCAGGACTCCTCTTCTTGTTACTGTCCGAATCCTTGACCCAGGCTGAACTGGAACGACCATTTTTTGGTGCCGTCATGCTTGCTGTCAATTGGCTCAAACTCGTCAAAGTTATAGCCGTAAGCCATTTCTACCATTCCCAATATCGGAAGGAAAAACTTCATTCCGAATCC
>Ga0315336_1003227_pt1 | contig 22339 bp, 17 predicted proteins | sample ASW5metaG_FD_204512 | JGI IMG/M metagenome (GOLD analysis project Ga0315336, IMG submission 204512) | Ammonia-oxidizing marine archaeal communities from Monterey Bay, California, United States - ASW #5 | ecosystem: Environmental > Aquatic > Marine > Intertidal zone | place: USA: California... | reverse complement strand
GACCAGGATTCAGGTCAACCTGGCCCTGATGACCAAACATCAGCGAAATAACATTGCGGCTGGAACGCGCGTCATCGATGTCGAAGTGGTCGCGTTACGTATCGGTGATTTCGTTCTGGTCACCTTTCCCGGGGAATTGACTGTGCGGATTGGGCTGGGGATCAAACGCAGATCGCCGCACAAAAACACGTTCGTCGCCGGTTACACAAACGGATACATCTATTACGCGCCGACGGCCGAACAACTGCGCAACCTGGGCGCAGCGCAGGAAGACAGTGAGTGTGTTCTTGCGCCGGAGTGGCAGAAAATTTTCGAAACCAGAGTATCCGAATTGCTGAAGAAAATCTGATGGATCAGTCGCCCAATATGGGAAAAATGGGTCCGGAGTTCAGAGGGGCTGTGATCTGCAACCGGGATTTCAACGTACCAACATCTTCTACGGTCACGTGCGTTGTGGCTGAGTGATTTGCATTGGGTTTTGATGGAGGCAGCGTAATGGCGGGACAAGGTGTGGTGACGGTCTTCGGTTTGTTCGTGATACGGCAGGACGAGATCGGCGTGCGGTTGAATCTGGGGAAGTACAGTGGCCTCGTGCACCCCGGTCTGGGTTTCAATATTCCCATCTTACACAAAGTGATTAAGACCAAGAGCAGTCTGCAGACAACCGACCTGCCCGATCAGCAAATCGTGCTGAGCGGAAACATCTCGGTCACGATATCGGGCAATCTCAACTTTCGCGTCTCGGATCCGCGGCGGGCGCTGTTGGAAGTCAGCAACTACCGCTACAGCATCCAGCAATTGGCTCTGACAACAATGTCCGATGTCCTGGGCAGCAAGACGATCGAGGAAGTCCGGTCGGCCAAGTTGCAAATTGCAGAGGAAATCGAGTCCATCGTTTCACGTACGGCTTCGGAATGGGGTCTAACCAGCGTCGACATTCGGCTCACAGACGCACGGTTGGATGAAGGGTTGCAGCGGGCCATGATGCGCGAGACCGAAGCCCGGAAAGAAGCCAACGCGATCAAGATCAAAGCGGAATCCGACAAGTTTGTGGCCAATATTTTCGCAGCCGCCGCCCACACGCTGGCTGAGTCGCCGGGAGCCATGACGCTGCGGGTATTACAGACGCTCAGCGATGTGAGTAACGATAAGACGACCGTGGTGATTCCCATTCCCATCGACATGCTGACCCGTGAATCCAGTGGACGCGCGCCACAGGTGACCGCCAGCCAGCCCGCCGTTGCTCAGTTTCCCATGGGCACGATCAAGATCCAGGGAGAAAAGACCGTGGCGATCTGTCCGGGCTGTGACGCCAAATACAACGTGACCCATATCTTGGGCGAAATGAAATATGACGAAGCTCCGGACGTTCCCGGACAACAAGCCCGCTGCAAACGCTGTGAGCAGATCTTCACGTTGCCGCAGGCTGACTGATGCGGTTGGCTGGTTCGGTCAGCGCCCGGACCAGTCGTCAATCCGGAATCATGACCGGCCGCGATTGACGCCGCACGTACGCCAGCAGCCCAAGCATGGCCACTGTGCCCAGTATGCCAAGTGTGGTCTGTGCAATCCTGGGATTGCGGGCCAAACTGAAAATGCCTCCGACGAGATTCTGCGAGCCTTCGCTCAGAAACACATCTTCTTTCCATTTGGCGATCGCGTTGCCGCGGTTGACCTGAGGGCAGTCCAGCAGATTCAGGTGCCAGCCTGCGAGCGGTGTTTTTACTTGGGATGTCTTGAAGATTGAATGGAGAGCATATGGAAATGTGTGCGGCTGCACGCGCACGTTGCGACGCAGAGTGTTGGGATGCCACGACAGCTTCTGCAGTGTGGATCGCGAGGCTCCGAAATCGAGCGGCTTTTCTGTGAGCACAAACAACTCCACACCGAACACGCCCTGTCGTGAGGAGAACAGCAGTGGGTAGTAGATTTTTGGGCTCTTGAAGGACAGATGCAGCGGAGCCAGATCGCCTTTGGCTGCCACGGAGGCCTCGCCTTTCGCAGGCGCGACGCGGACGCAGCAGAACGTAAAATTGTTTTCGACAAAGTATCGCATGTGGTCGGGGTCTTCCGTGGGATACCCGTTCTTGGTCAGCCAGGTGTTCAATGCGTCTAAGGCATCCAGGCCGCGGGCCCGCACCGGCTGGATGTCGTACGGCCCGACTTTGGCCGGCTTGCCGAAAATCAAAGGAGGTTCCACCGAGCCTTCGGCGACGTCGTCTTGCAACAAGGAGCGGGTCAGCGATTTTGGCTTGGGTGGCGCTAACGCCCGCCGCGCCCAGGGAGCAATCTTATGGAAGCTATCGGACGATGCGACCCGGAAGTGCGTGGGCTCGCTGGGCGTCGTGATGATCCACGCGAATTGACTCGGCAGCTTGGACCCGGTGATCTTGTAATTCACTCGCAGGATCAGCTCTTGGCGGTCACCCTGGTGAATCAGGATCGCCTGGTGCCGGTTCTGTGAAATGCGTCCGGTATAACCGTCCTGCAGCATCATGCACGCACTCAACGGAGTCAGCAGCGGAGATGTCAGAACACCCAGAACAACGGTCTGAATCAGAACACGGTTCATTGCGGTCTCCTCAATCGAATCAAACAGGAATACGTTACCGGCCGCGGATCATGTGTGTGATCATCGCGGCCGCTCATCACGTGGCCGCTCATCACGTGGCCGCTCAATACGTGGCCGATCCTGGGCCTTGCAGGTGATGCCCTGGTTGGCTTTTGCTGTCACAGTACCCGAGTCGTTCGCAAAACGGACTGCACCTTCGAGCACTTCAATACGTGTCATAATCTGGAATGTTCCATTGTCGTCGACCCGACTCGATCGGATTTGAAACTTCCCGGACTTGGAAGCCGCGCTGCCGTTGACGACGTCAACCACCAGTTGGGATGGCTTGTGGGATTCGAGTCGCAGCCAACCTGTCTCGAGTTGAATCCGATCCGACGCCACAATCCGGTAAACCGTACCGGCCGCCGGAATCTCGCTCCACGATTCGAGAGCCTGACGATCGATGCCCTCCGGTGGATCCAGCGTCTGATGCCTGCTGCCAATTGGCTTTGCGGATTCAGCGACTGATTCGTCAGGGGGTGAGGGGGCCGCGGAATCGGTGGGTCGCGAGTGCACGGCACGGGGGAGAGACTCGCTGTACCGCAGCAGTCCCACACAGACCAGCAGCCCTGCGACGGTGCAGGTTGCGGCGACCACGGCACGCGACGGACGCCAGCCGGACTGGGGCACTTCGGGCGCGGACTCGAGCGGCGCGGGATGCGTTGTTGAACGCACGCCACCATGATGCCAGCGGAGCAAGGCTTCAACTTCGAGTTGATCCAGCATGGCGGATCGCACACTGTCGTCTCCGGCGATCAACTCGCTCAACCGTCGGCGATCTTCGGCCGACAGACTGTCCGTTTCGCTGCGCGACCACAGCTCACGGAATTCGTCCAGTGGGTTCTCGGTACTCATGATCTGACCGCCTTCAAGCGGTTTCCGATGCAATCCGCCAGCGACTTGCGAATGCGGAACAAGGCCACTCCGACCGCGTTGGCCGTGCGCTGGCTGCTGGTCGCGATCGACTCGAGCTCCTGCTCCTGCCGGTATCGCTGTTCGACCAGCAGCCTCTGTTCCGCAGGCAGTGATTCCAGACAACCACTCAGTGCCAGTTGGCGGTCGTCGATGCCGGCGCTGCGCTCGATGGCCGCGGCACACAGAGTTTCGATGACGGGTTCGTCAAACAGCAAACGGTCGCGACCCTTCCGCTGGCGGGCGGCCAGGACCTGGTTTCTGGCGATCGCAAACGCCCACGGCAGAAACTCCCGGCTGTGGTCAAACAAAGCCGCTTTGCGCCACAACACCAGATTGCTCTCCTGAAACACGTCCAGGGCGGTTTCCGGATGACCCACAATCGACATGATGAACGCGTACAGACGGCTTTGATGCTGGGTCAACAGCTGGCCAAATCGCCTGAGCTCGTCCGTCGTCTGTGCGGGATCGGTTGTCTGTGCGGGATCGGTTGTCTGTGCGGGATCGGTTGTTGACATACTCGAATTGTCTGGGCGCAGTCAGGAATGAAATCCTTGCTTGCTAGGGTTTAGCCCGCGTTGTACTCCGCGTTACGGCATTTTCTGGAATTCTCAGAATTTCCCTAAAATCAGTCGGTCCGAGGCCCGCCGGCGCATGTTTGCCGGTGGCTGGAGTCGAGGATCAGGGGCGGTGTTCCGAGTGCGGCCCATTCCCGAATGCGGAACGTAGTGTGGCCGTCGTACGCACGGCGGGCAGCGTTCGTAGTCGCAACAATCAGGATTTGTCAGTTGCTGCGGTCGATTGCAGCACGTCGCGGATCACGTGTCCGTGCACGTCCGTCAAGCGGCGATCCAGGCCGTTGTGGTACCACGTCAGTCGCTCGTGATCGAAGCCCAGCAAATGCAGAACGGTCGCGTAGAAGTCCCATACCGTTTGCGGGTGCAGTTCCGCCCGTCGCCCGAATTCGTCGGTGGCTCCGTGACGGATTCCTCCACGCACTCCTGCACCCATCATCCAGCAAGTGAATCCGTCGGGATTGTGATCGCGTCCCGCGGTGCCCGCTTGGTGCGTGGGCATCCGGCCAAATTCGGTGGTCCACAACACGAGCGTCTCGGACAATAAGCCCGATTGTTTCAGATCCGTTAACAAGGCCGCGGTCGGTCCGTCGAAGATCGGGCAGTGTCGTTCGTAGTCGGCCTTCAGAGTCTTGTGGGCATCCCAGTTCAACAGGCCGTCCACTCCGGATGCTCGGGATGAACAGTACAGGTTGACGTAGCGGACTCCACGTTCCAGCAACCGTCGTGCAAGCAGGCAGTTCCGCGCATACGCGGCCTGTAAACGGTTGGGAACATCGGTGCCATAGGCCTTGTGCGTCGCGGCCGTCTCCTGGGACAGCTGCGACACCTCCGGCGCCGAAAGCTGCATCCGCGCCGCAAGACGATAAGCCGCGACGCGGGCTTCGAGTGCGGATTGGCCGGGATGCGCGTCGGCGAACTGGCGGTTCAACCGGTCCAACAATTGCCGGGACGCCGATTCCTCGGCAGCACTGATGCCCTGCGGGCGGACGAGATTCCGAATCGGGCTCTGGTCACTCATCTGGATTGCCTGATGCCGTGCCGGAAGAAATCCGTTGGACCAGTTGGCCTTGCCGTTGGGAGGCTCGCCCCGAATATCGGGAATCGCGACATACGCCGGCAGGTTCTTGTTCTCGCTGCCCAGGGCATAACTCAACCAGGATCCCGCGGCCGGAAAGCCTTCGCTGGCGTGACCGGTGTTCATGAACACGCACCCGGGGCCGTGCGTGTTCGTCTGACTGTGCATGGAATGGATAAAGGCGATGTCGTCCACGTGCTGGCTCAGCTGCGGCAGCAGGCTGCTGATGCGCCGGCCGCTTTCACCGCGTTGCTTGCCTTCGGTGAACGGCCAGGGGCTCTTCATCAGGTTGCCGTTCCGACCCTGAAACGACAGAAAGTCCTTTTCCCCCGGCAGCGGTTTGCCGTGCCATTTGTCCAGCGCCGGCTTGTGTTCCCAGAGGTCCATATGCGAGGCGGCCCCTGGGCAGAAGATCTGCAGAACCCGCTTGGCCCGCGGCGGATGGTGTGTCAGACCTCGGCCGGCTTGCCAGGCCGAGTCGCTTGCGTTTGCGGAATCGGACAACAGGTGAGCCAGGCCGATTCCTGCCAGGCCGGTGGACACGTCGCCCAGAAATCTTCGCCGCGAAAATTGATGCAGCAGATTCATGACTCCGATCAACTCCTGTCACTGTTGACGATCGTTGTACACACCCTGGCGTGTTGCATCCGACCTGTTTTCGCATGGCCGCTGTCATGCCCGGTCATCGCCACGCAAAACCGCGATGGCTATTGCAGGTAGATCAACTCGCTTGTGTTGAGCAACACGCGGCACAATGCCGCGAGTCGGTGTTGTTTGATCAGAGCGACGCAATCCTTGATTTCCGCGGCGGTCGGTTGACGTCCGTAACACAGCAGGTAGCCGCGGCGGACCTGTGCCTCGGCATCGGGGCCTGCATCTGTCTGCAGCCGTGTGGCCAGCGCGCGGGCCATATCGAGAGTGAACTGATGATTGAGCGTGGTCAGTGCCTGCAGCGGCGTCGTTGTTTCCGCTCGGCGGGGACTGGAAAATGCGCAATCCGGCTGGTCGAAGTCGGTCATCAAGTCGGTGCGCGCGGCGCGCGCGTTCTGGTGGTAAACCGCGCGGCGATAGGTGTCGGGGCCGTGTTTGTCGAGCGGAACATAGGTGGCCACATTGTCTTGCAGGTAGCGGTACAAGCGAAAGCCCGGACCACCCCGCCGCGGGTTCATTTTTCCCGAGACCGTCAGCATCGTGTCGCGTATCTCCTCGGCCGACAGCCGCCGCGGTGGAAAACGCCACAACAAGCGCGAGTTTCCGTCCCGCTCCGCAGCCTCCGCGCGAAAACGACTCGATTGACGATAGGTGCGTGAAGTCATGATCCGTTTGTGGAGAGCCTTCAACCGCCAGCCGCCCTGCAGCAGTTGCCGAGCCAACCAGTCGAGCAGCGCCGGGTGCGTGGGTTGCCCGCCCATGAACCCGAAATCGCTGGGCGTATCGACCAGGCCCGTGCCGAAATGGTAGTGCCACAGCCGGTTGGCCAGCACGCGCGACGTGAGCGGGTTTCGCGGATGGACAATCCAGTCGGCCAGGGCGCGGCGGCGTTGGGCTTCGTCCGCCGCTTGCTCCAGGCGGTACGCGGGAGTGACATCGGCCAGTGTGGACAGGCTGCTGGGAACGACGAGCCCGCCTTTCTTTTGCGGATTGCCACCCACAAATACGTGAAACGGTCCTTGGACTCCTGCGGCCTGGCGTGTGCCGACCCAGACAGTTCTCAGAGGGGGGATGCCGTCGAGCCGTTGCTGGACCATGGCCAGCTGACGGTCGAGCTCCTGCAGTCGAGATCGTTCCGCGTCGCTGGTTTCCAGGCGCCGCAGTCTGTGCTTGCGATGCGCCGGATTCACCGGCTTGCGCTGGCGGCCGTGAGCCACTTCCTGCCAGCGGGTTCCGTCCAGTGAAACTTCGATGCGGTAGTCGGCCACAAAGGCGAACGTGCCTTGCTCGGGCTTGTCCGAGTCACGGGCACTTGAAAAAACGACACGATTCACCGGTGTGGGCTCGGCCAGCTCGATTGTCAACCAACCGGCTGTGGCCAGGAACCGCGCACCGGTCTTGCCGTCGATCGTCAATTGGGGTCCATACGCGCCCGGAAAATCCTCGATGACCCGGCTGGGGCCGCTGGCCTGTGCGCCGTTTGCTTGCAACGCCACGTTGCGGGATGCTGCTTCCGCCGACCAGACTTCAAACTCATCCATACCAAAAGCCGTGACGTTGGCCGGGTCGGTATCCTGCCCTTCTGAGGTCAGTTTCACGTAACGAGCCCTGATCGCCGGAAACGTCTCGGTGGTGCCGCGGCGGTCAGCCGGTTCGCGTGTCCACTGCACGTCGAACTCAGACGCCCGGTCCTGTGCACGTTGATCGATCTTCGCGATCAGTGTATCGCGCAGCTTCTGCAGTTCGGCGGCGCGTTGTTTCAGAGGAGCGATCTGCCGCGTGTGCTCCCGTGTCTGTTCCGCGGTAGCCACGGCGCGGCTGCCGTGACGCACTCCGGAAAAGGTGGCATACAGCGAGTAATAATCGTGTTGCTTGATCGGATCGAATTTGTGGTCGTGGCACCTGGCGCAGCCGACCGTCAGGCCCAGAAAGGCCTCGGCGGTCGAACGGATGATCTCGTCGATCGTGTTGGCTCGAATCTGGGCTGCCTGAGCCGGGTCGTTGTTGCCGACGTTGTCATAGGGTCCGCAAACCAGGAACGCCGATCCGATCACCACGTCGGGTTCTGTCGGCCCGATCACGTCGCCGGCCAGATGCTCTCGGACCAGACGGTCGAAGGGTTTGTCGTCATTGAATGAACGGATCACGTAATCCCGAAACGGCCACAGATCGTCAATAATCACATTCCGCTCGAATCCATTGCTCTCGCCGAAACGGACGACATCCAACCAGTGCCGGCCCCAGCGTTCGCCATAGTGTGGCGAGGCGAGTAGCCGCTCGATCAACTGTTCGTATGCCCTCGGATCGTCATCCGCGACAAAGCGGCGCAATTCTTCCGGGCTGGGAGGCAGGCCGGTCAAATCGTAAGTCGCGCGGCGAATCAAGGTCCGCCGATCGGCGGCCGGATTGGGTTTCAGTCCCGCTGCCTGCAGGCCGGCGTACACGAAACGGTCAATCGGGTTCTGCCGCCAGGCCGCGGGCAATCCCGCGAGCGAGGGAGGCGGGGATTCGGCCAGCGGTTGCAGCGACCACCACGACGCGTCGGCCTTGGCTTTGCGCCGCACAATGACGTCGGCGGGCCACCGCGCTCCTTCCGCGATCCAACGTCGGATCAATGCGACTTGTTGAGCGGAAAGCGGCGCCCCGCGTTTGGGCATTTGCGGTCGTTTGGTTCCGGACGCCGTGATCAGTTCCAGCAGATGACTGGCATCGGGATCTCCAGCGACGATGTGCTCCTGTTGTTTGAGGTCCTTGATTGTCGCCAGCGAAACTTCGCCCTGTTTGTTGTCGGGCACGTGGCATTTCACGCAATGCGCTTCGAAAATCGGAGCCACATCGCGGACAAACACGATGGGTTTGTCCGCGGCCAAACAGGTCAGCGGTGCGAACCACAAACAGCCGGTGATGATTCGCAGGATCGCTCGTTTCATGAATCACTCACTGAGTGCAGTGTTTGTGATGCGCGCTCGAAATTCTCCGTGGACCAGGTCGGCCCCCTGTCTGCTGTCTGGCGCGTCGTATCGGAGTGCGCAATACCCATTATTCAGAATTCTGATCGAAGTGCACGTTCGCGGGTTCCATCTTCATGTTTCGGTACCAGACTTCGGCACCATGATCCGTCAACATCAGCCTGCCGAAGCGGTTCCTGCTGAAATCCACGGCGCCGGAAAACTTGCTTTGCGCCACACGCTCGTCCCATGCGCGGTCGCCGACCGTCGCGCGGGTAATCCGCTGGCCATTCAACCAGTGTTCGATCTGATTGCCGACGACGATGATCTGGCTGGTGTTGAATTCCGGTTCAGGATTCAAGGTCCAGTCCTTGGATTCATCGGGCGCATACAATGCGTAGATGGACCCCGTGCTGCCCTTGCCAACGCCTTTGCGATCCAGAATCTGATACTCCAGGCCCAATGTCCGGCCGCCGTATTTGCGTACGCGGTACTTCAGTCCGCTGTTACCACCCTGGGCGATCCGCCATTCGAAGGACAGACGAAAATCGCCATATTTCCGGCGTGTGACAATGTGGCCGGAACGCTTTTTCGTTTTCCGTAGATGGATGGCGCCATCGATCACCTCCCAGCCGTCCGGCACGGGTTTTCCGTCGCTCGTCATCCAGTTGTCCAGTGACTTTCCATCGAACACAGGTGGCTCCGGTTGAGCGACTCCCAATCGATTGCGCTGATAGTGCTCAGCGAACCAGGCGTTAACCGGTTGGGGACGGTTCACCGGATGGTAGTTCGCGTCGCGGTCTGGAAGCAGGCCACGGAGCGAGACCAGCGTGTCATAATGTGCCGGATCCCTGGCGAGGTTTTTCCATTCGTGCGGATCGTTTTCGTGATCGTACAACTCCTCGGATCCATTCTCGTAGGAGATGTAACGATGGCGCGCGGTGCGCAGCGCGTGGTTGGCTCGACCATACGTGGTGATGGTCGCTGCGCGCCATGCGGCAGCGGGCTGTTCCAGCAATGGCACCAGACTCGCACCTTCGTTCTCCATCCGGGCGTCAAGGCCACACAGATCCAGCAACGTGGGATAAATGTCGATCAGTCCCACGGGTTGCCCGCAGGTGCGGGCTTCCCGTTCCCCGGGACGCACCACAATCAGCGGCACGCGAGTCGATTCTTCCCACAAACTGTGTTTGCTGACTCGGTGTTTTTCGCCGAGGTGATAGCCATGGTCGCTGAACAGTACGATCACGGTGTTCCGCGCGTGCGGACTTTGCTCCACGGCCCGCAGCACACGTCCGACCTGGTGATCAACGAATGCCGTACAGGCCAGATAGGCTTGCACGCACAAGCGCAGCTGTTTGTTGTCGTCCGCGCGCAGCCAATCCCGCTGCGGATACCTGGGCAATTCATGCAGCTTGCGTCCGATTTCTGGAACGTCGTCCAGGTCGTCATCAGCGATTGTGGGCAGAGTCAGGCTGTCCAGCGGAAACAGGTCAAACCACTTCTGTGGCACATAAAACGGAACGTGCGGTCGAACGAAGCCGACGGCCAGAAAAAACGGTTGCTGGTGCGATTTGCCAATTTGCTCGATGGCCCAACTGGCGGCCTTGTGGTCGGGCATCTTGTCGTCGCTGTCGGGAAAGGGGCCCCAATCGGTCTGAGTGCCTGTGAACGGAATGCTCAAGTCGGGGGCATACTGGAACCGAACGGTTTTGTCGCCCGGTTTGGGGCCCGAGCCGCCAAACTGGCCGCCGGACCGCTGAAACGCTTTCTGCATCGGGTAGCCGTGGGTGATCTTGCCGCCCCCGTAGGTAGTATATCCGTGCCGCGCGAAATACTCGGGTAGCAATTGCCCGGCAAACACGCTGCGATCGCCGGCCAATCCCGGTTTGTTGCGCGGCTGCTGGTACACGCCCGTGGAATGGGGGTAGCGACCCGAGAGCAGCGAGGCGCGTGAGGGACCACACAGTGGAGCCTGGCAGTGCGCATTGGTGAACAGCATGCCGCGTGCCGCCAGACCGTCGATGTGTGGAGTCCTGGCGTCGGGATGGCCGCCCAGACAGCCGACCCAGTCGTTCAGGTCGTCGATGGCAATCAACAGCACGTTGGGCCGAGCGGCGACTGGGTTATCGGATTCGGCGGCCTCCAGCCGACGCCCATTCAGCAAGAACATCAGCAGCAGCAACAGAGTCCCAATGCTCAAGGAACGTCTCTGATCAACATGCATTGTGAATCATCCCTCCACGCGTTGCGGTGTCTCAGCCGACAGTGTTCGTGACGCGCCACGGCCGTCTCGGTTGCGTTTGCAGATCGTGTGTAAGACCCGGCAGGGACGACTGCTGTGCGACGCGTGTTCAGTTGTCCGGCAACCAGCGTTTGTTCAACTTGCAGATCATGGTGTAGGCGGGATCGAAAATATTGCCCAACTCGTAGCGGACACACTGGGCCAGCAGCAGGTTGGCACCCAGCGCGTCGAGCCCGTAGTCGTCTTGCAGCCAGCGCAACATTTCGGTTGTGGCGTGTTGCGTGGCCTGGTCGAGCGGCCGGGCATTGCCGACCGCCATGATCCAATCGTTGTTCTCGGCGCGCGGCCAGTGAATCGTCTTGCCTTTCAATAATCGCAGTGTGACGCGCACATCCAGCGAGATCTCGATGCCCGAACCGACGATTTCACCGTCCCCCTGAGCGGCATGTCCGTCGCCCAGAAAAAACAACGCGCCCGGTTCGAACACCGGGAAGTAGACCGTGGTGCCCGCCACGAAGCCACGGTAGTCCATGTTGCCGCCGTGTGCAGCTGAAGTGGCCGTCGAAATCGCCTGGCCTCGATCGGCGGCAACACCGAAACAGCCAATCATGGGTTCCAGCGGGATCACCAGTTCGCCCAGTTTGGATTCGGGGCCGACGAGTCGCGCCGTGCCGGCTTCGGTATCCACGTACCATTCCGCCAGGTCGGCCTGCGGCAACTCGCGGACATAATCGGGGTCCACGACATTGGCGGCGACCGACGACCCGCAGAATCCGTAGGTGCGGTTGGGCTGGATCGCGTTGAGTTCCACGACCAGCGTGTCGCCGGGTTCGGCTCCGGCCACGGCAAAGGGGCCCGTTTGCGGATTGCCGCGGGGAGTTGCCTGTTCCCGGCGAGAATCGATGCCCCGCGCGTCGACGGTTGTGGTCACAATCGAATCGCCCGGTTGAACCTCAAGCACGGGTGGGTGGGGTCCCAATGTTGTGTGGTAGGTCGATGGTTCGAAATGATGTTCCATGCACGCAACTCCACTCAAGATGTGTGTTTCACGAATTTCTGAAGGGAAGGGCAATCGGTTCCCACCAGGCCGCGGCGCGCGGCGGCCGACAGCGTCACTTCGCCCACGTAAATGTCGCCGTGGGAATCGAGCCATATGTCGTGGGGAGCGGCGAAGTCGCCGGGCGCATAGGGATCGTCGCCCCCTCCCCAGCGGCTCAGCAGATCTCCGCCGCGATTGAAGACGCTCACCCGTCCCCCGGTCTCGTGCGGTCTGGGATCGGGCGTTCCCGCCCGCCAACCCAGTTCCGCCACGAACACATGGTCCCGATCGTCCAGAAACACATTGCAAGGCCGAGCCACGTCGGTCCATTCTTCGACCCAGTCGCCGTCCTGCGTGAACCACTGCAAACGGCTGTTTTCTCGGTCCGCCACCACGACCTGGCCACCGGTGTCGACACCGATTCCGTGGGGAATCTGAAACTGGCCCGGCCCGTCCCCCGCCGCACCCCACGACCGCAACAGCACGCCGTCGGCCGAGAACTTGTGGATGCGACAGTTGCCGTAGCCGTCGCTGATGTACAGTGAACCGTCGGGTCCCAGAGCCAGGTTGGTCGGCAGATTGAAGGGAGCTGAGGCGCGTTGAATCGTACGATAATCCAAGTTTTCGACACCCGAATCGCTCGGCTCTCCGCTGGTGCCCAGCGTCAACAACAGGTCTCCATCAGGTGTGAATTTCCGGACGGTGTGGTCCTGGTCGTCCGTCAGATAGACGCTGTCGTCCGGACCGATGAAGATCCCGTGCGGACGCACAAACTGGCCCGATCCCCAGGAATGGACCAGCGCTCCATCGCGATCAAAGACCATCACGGGTGCCGCACCGCTGCGAGTGAACACGTGCACTCGATCATGCGAATCAACGGCCACTCCAACCGCTTCGCCCAGTGGGACTCCATCCGGCAATTGCTGCCAGCGATCATCGGCCTGGTAGACGAACTCGCCGGAACCGAACAGCGGCATCGCTGTGGAATCAGGCTCAACCATGACAAAGAAACTCCGGCGGAAGTTGAGTGGGCAATCGCCGTGGGGCGTCCAGTGTACGAAAGCGAGCCAGACAAGAACACCGCCCGCGATTCTGGTTATGCGAGATCAGGAGTGTGAAAACGTCAGTGGCAGGTCGTAACGCTTCGACAGCCAGCGCAGGTCTTGGACTTCCTTGTGACTCAACGGAATGCCTTGTCGGCTGCGGATCCGCTGTGTGTCGTGTTCGATTTCTCCGGGAACGAAGATCCGTTCATGACCCGGTGCCGGTTGTGCTCGGTGCAGGGAGCCGATCATGGCGTCCATGGCCTGCCGGAATTCACCTGCCGCGCGAAACAGGTCAATCCGGATCGCTCCAAAGAAGTGCGCAATGCGTTCCTGATGATAAACCCCGGGCGCATCGGCTGGCGTCGAGTCCGTGGCGGGCGCCCATCCGTTGGAAAGCAGCGCCGTCAGAACTTCGACGAGCATGGCCAGTCCGAACCCCTTGTGCGCGCCCAGTTCACGGGTTCCACCCAGCGGCAGAAAGATCGCCGCCTGGCCCGGGTCGCTCGTCGGTCGCCCCGCAGCATCCAGACACCAACCCAGAGGAATCGACTGTCCTTGCTCCTGCATCATTTCCACCCGGTTCACCGGGACGACCGATGTGGACATGTCCAGCACGTAGGTCGGCTCGTCGCCACACGGGATAGCGACACTCAGTGGATTCGTGCCAAACATGGGCTGCAGTCCGAAGACCGGTGGCATGCCCGTCGCGTTGCCTTCCCCGTACAAGTGCCCCGACAGGCACAGACCGATCATGTCCTGTTCGACGGCCAATTGGGAAAAGTAGCCGGCGGCACCCAGGTGGTTCGAATTCCGCATGCTGATCAGGCCGATGCCCGAGGTCTCCGCCTTGTCGATAGCCAGCCGCATGCCCCATCCAGCCGCCGACAAACCCAGACCGTCGGCTCCGTTGGCTCGAGCGGACAGCGGTGTTTCGTATTCGATTTCACACGCTGCCGTCGACGCGATACGGCCTGCAATCAGGCCATCGACGTAGTACGGCTTGAAGTTGCGGATGCCGTGCGTGTCGACACCACGCAAACTGGCCCAGACCAAGGGGGCCACCGCCTGTTGAGCCTGTTCCGCGGGCAGACCGGCGCATTGGAAGACGCTGATTGCGAATCGGCAGAACTCGTCGGCGGTGATCGTGGTCGAATCCGGCATGTCAGACACGTCCGATACAATGCATGAATTCCCAGACGCGATGCGCTGGAGGTGAGCGAAGCCGACGTGGGTGCTCGTGGCTCGTGCGGCATTCGTTGCAGGCTGTCGGCAGGGCCACACGATTGCAGACTCCAATTCGCATCGCAAGGCATGCCGGATGGAGCCCGGAAGAAAGCGACTTTGTGGCGAACGCGGTGGGGATCGAATACAGTGGCTTGTGGATCGCGCGGTTGGCCCCGCTGGCCGATCAGCGACAACACAGGTTGGGCTTTGTCGCCGTTTGCGGTCCCGATGTTTGAGTTCCGCTGGTTGAGTTCCGCTGGTTGAGTTCCCGATGTTCCGTGTTGGTGGAGAGCTGGAACATGTGGCGATTTGTATCAACACGTTGGTCGATCTGGGTGTCGACGGTCCTGATCGGGCTGATGTGGAGCCTGGCCGGTCGATTGGCCGCCGATCCCGCGAGAGATTCCACAGCTGAGAAGACTCAGCACTGGTCGTTGCAACCGATTCGCAGAACATGGGTGCCGCCGGTGCGGCTGAGCGGGCACTGGGCCCGCAATGGAACGGACGCGTTTGTTGCCCGACGGTTGGATGCCGAAGCGATCAGGCCGGCGTCGGAAGCCAGTCGGGTCACACTGCTGCGGCGCGTGACGCTGGACTTGATCGGGTTGCCGCCGGAGCCTGAGGATGTGGATCAGTTCCTGAACGACGGGCGGCCCGACGCGTACGAACGCGCTGTGGATCGCCTGCTGGCCTCGCCGCACTTCGGTGAAAAATGGTCCAGGTCCTGGCTCGATCTCTGTCACTATGCCGATACCGACGGATATTTGACCGACCAGTTGCGTCCGGTCGCCTGGAGGTACCGTGCCTGGCTGGTCGCTGCGCTGAATGCCAACATGCCATTTGACCGCTTCACCATTGAGCAGATTGCGGGGGACTTGGAGCCGCGAGCAACCACCGACCAGCGGATTGCGGCCGGATTTCTGAGACAAACGCTCAGCGATCGGGAAGGCGGCGCGGACCTGGAAGAGTTTCGAGTCAAACAGGTGATTGATCGTACCGAAATGGTCGGCGCCATCTGGCTGGGCCTGACCGTGGGCTGTGCCCGCTGCCACGACCACAAGTACGACCCGATTTCCCAGCAGGAGTTCTTTAAACTCTATGCCTGCATGAACAACGCCGATGAGGTCAACATCGACGCTCCGCTGCCCAACGAACGTCAGGCGTGGGCGCGTGCGCGGCCCGTTTACGAAGCACGCCGCAAGACGTTGATCGATCCCTTGCGGACGGAACTCGAAAAACTGCAACGCCAGTGGGAGCAGCGTGGTCTGCACGCCTGGAAAAACCCCGGCGAAGATGCGATCTGGGATCGCCAATGGGAAGTACTGGGGCTGGTGTGGGGTGGCGGCCTGGGTGAAGGGCAGCTGGAAGGCTGTGAGATCGCCAAGCTGAAGTGGTCCCAGCGGACGCCGCGCCAACGGGATGATCTATTGGACTATTTCCTGGCTCACGGGGAGATCGTCGATCCCGGAAAATTCAAAGAGCTGAAACTTGGTGCACTTTGGAATCAACTTCGCGCGCTCAAGCAGGAGTTTCCACAGGCCACGCGGGCTCCCACCATGCGGGCCGCCCAGACGCAACGACAGACTTATATTCACGAGCGAGGTGAGTTTCGCGACCGGGGAGCTGATGTCCAGCCCGGTACGCCGGGTTGTCTGCCTGGCTGGCAACCGTCGCATGCCGATCCTCGGCGGAACCTGGCCGACTGGCTGGTATCGGACACCAACCCACTGACGGCGCGGGTGACTGTCAACCGCATGTGGCAGGAACTGTTCGGCCGCGGCCTGGTGCGGACGACGGAGGACTTTGGTACGCGCGGTGAACGCCCGTCCCATCCGGAATTGCTCGACTGGCTGGCCTCGGAATTTGTGCGATCGGGCTGGGACGTCAAGCAACTGCTGCGGTCGATCGTGACGTCAGCCACGTATCGGCAGTCCTCGGCGCCACGGCCGGAACTGCGAACGCGCGATCCCCAGAACACGCTGCTGGCCAAGCAGAACGCGCTGCGGGTGCCGGCGGAAATGGTCCGCGATCTGGGTTTGGCCGCTTCCGGTTTGCTGTATCTCAAGATGGGAGGTCCCAGTGTGCGACCGCCGCAGCCGGAACGTGTGACGATGGAAGCCTTCGGCCGGAACGACTGGAAGCCAAGTGCCGCGCCGGAGCGTTATCGCCGTGGACTGTACACCTTCATTATTCGCACCGCTCCGTTTGCCCAGTCGGCGACGTTCGATGCTCCGAATCCCAATGAAATCTGCACGCGTCGTGAACGGTCGAATACACCGTTGCAGGCGTTGACACTCCTGAATGATCCCGTGTTCTTCGAAATGGCTCAGGCACTTGCCGAGCGGGTTCTGCGGCGGACGGCGGCCCAGGCGGCGGACGATATCGGTCCGGCGGCGCGGATTGATCACGCGTTTCGCCTGTGTACTGGTCGGAGGCCGCGGGCCGATGAACGTCGCCATTTGCTCGAATTTCTGGAAAGCCAACAGGAGCTGTTCGCGGCCCAACCCGATGCCACTCGGCGTTTGATCACTTATGAATTCCCACAGGCTACGCCGCCCCATGTGGCCGCCGCCTGGACCAATCTGTGCAGCGTGTTGCTCAATTTGCACGAGTTCATCACGCGTGATTGACTTTCGTCGGAGACCAGGATCATGTCGCGTCAGGATCTCTTGAATCTTCAACGACGGCACTTCTTGCGCGAAACGGCTTGTGGGCTGGGAACAATGGCCCTGGCCGACATGCTGGCTGCAGACGCATCCACGGCTCCTGCCAACCCGTCGGCAATGCAGAGGCCCCATCACGTTCCCAGGGCCAAGAACGTCATCTTTCTATTCATGGCCGGCGCCCCCAGTCAACTCGACTTGTTCAGTCCCAAGCCCAAGCTGAAGGAACTCCACGGACAACCCGTGCCCCGGATGTTCCTGGACGGACTCGATGACAGCCTGATCAGAGGCAGTGCACGGGTGTTTGCTTCGCCGAGAACGTTTCGCAAACACGGTGAGTGTGGGATGGACTTTTCCGATTACCTGCCGAATCTGGCGACCTGTGCCGACGATCTGTGCATGCTGCGGTCGATGACGACCACCGTCAGCAATCATCATCCGGGACAATTGCTGGCCAACTGTGGAGTGGCCCAATTCGGTTTGCCCAGTATGGGCTCCTGGGTTACCTACGGTTTGGGCAGCGCATCGCATGAATTGCCCGGTTTTGTGGTCCTGTTGTCGCGGAACGGTCCCGGGGACATCGGCGGAGCGGCGCTGTGGGATAATGCCTTTCTGCCGTCGGAGCACCGTGGTGTGACGTTCCGTGGCGAGGGTGATCCGATTCTGCACCTGTCCAGTCCGCGGGGCATGACGGCCCGCATGCAACGCGATCGGCTGGCGGCGATTCTGCAGCTCAATCGACTCCGTCAAGTGGAGCGGAGAGACGCGGAAATCAACTCACGCATCGCCGCCTACGAACTGGCGTTTCGCATGCAGACCGCGGCTCCGGAACTGGTCGACGTTTCCAGTGAGTCGCAACACACGTTGGAGGCTTATGGAGTCGGTGACAAGCAGGCGAACTGGTTCGGCACCAATTGCCTGATGGCCCGCCGCATGGTGGAACGCGGTGTGCGATTTGTGCAACTCTATCACTACACCTGGGATGACCATTCGAATCTGAACTCCAAATTGAAGCACAACTGCGAGATGACAGAACGTGGAGTCGCGGCGTTGATCAAGGACCTGAAGCAGCGCGGATTGTTGGACGACACGCTGGTGGTCTGGGGGAGCGAATTTGGCCGGACTCCGATGAACGAAGTCCGCCGCGGGGTCAACCCGGGTCGCGAAGGCCGCGATCATCACCCATTCGGGTTCACGATGCTGCTGGCCGGTGGTGGCATCAAGAGCGGGCACATCTATGGCAGCACGGATGAGCTCGGCTATCACGCCACGGAGCATCCGGTCGATTTTCACGACCTGCAGGCGACGATCCTGCACTGCCTCGGCATGGACCATACGCGGTTGACCTTTCGTCACAAGGGCCGCGATTTTCGGTTGACCGACGTGGCCGGCAACGTCATCGAGGGCATACTGGCCTGAGGTCACCACTGAGCTGACTGCCGTAAGTTTTCGGGGCGGTGGGCAGCTGGCGATGCCACCGCGCCGCACCCGACGCGCAGCCTGCGGGGCTGCAATCTGCTGAAGAGCGTTTGACGGATATTGACCGCAGCCGTTAACGTGTCACTGCATCGTACACCCTGCGGCCCAATTGTGTTTCGATTTCAGTTACGGGTGTCTTCATGGCAAAGGCGCGATCCGTTCCCCGCGGCCGAAACTTCCATTTTTTGAATTTCGGCTGCTTCTTCTATCCGTTCTTCGGTATCTTCCTGCTGATCGGCTCCGTGTTCCTGTACATGATGACGATCGTGCCGTTGTGGGGAGTCCTGTCGTCGGGCGACTGGGTTGCGACGCCGTGCGAGATTGTCGAGAGCACTGTCGAGCGACGGCGAGGAAACAACGGTCCGGTGGTCGTTTGGGACCTGAAGTATCGATACACATTCGCGGGCATCGAGTATCCGGGCGATCAGTACAATTTCATGGTCTTCGACAACTCGAATGTAAGCGGGCAGAAGCACCGGCATGCCAGGCAGTATCTGCGGGGCAGTCAGCACGTGTGCTTTGTCGATCCCGACAACCCGCAGAACGCCGTGTTGAGCCGGAGCTTTTCGTCCGAAATGTGGTGGGGCTTGCTTCCGCTGCCGTTTGTCGCCATCGGCGCGGGCGGATTGATCTACATGGTTGTGCAGGTCCGGAAACTCAAGGCCCGGGTGGCCACGCAACCGCAGACGACGGCAAACAGGTTTCCCCGATCGCAAACCGTGCCGCCGGAAAGTGACGAATGGACGGTGGTCCCCACAGCGACCGACAGCGGCCCCATCGTGCTTAAGCCCGAGACGACTCCGCTACGCAAGTTCCTGTTCATTCTCGGATTCGCCACATTCTGGAACGGTTTGGTTTCCATGTTTGTGTATCACACCTACCAGAGTTGGGCCGCGGGGAATCCTGAATGGTTCCTGATCGTTTTCCTGATACCGTTTGTGCTCATCGGGCTGGGATTGATGGTGGCGATTCCGTACACGTTTCTGGCGATGTTCATCCCCAGGCCGATTCTGGAATTGTCACGCTCGGAAATTCCCTTGGGCGAATCCGCCGAGTTGTCGTGGCGGTTCGAGGGCAATACGTCGTCGATCCAATGCCTGAAAATCCTCATCGAGTGCCAGGAACAGGCTACGTACCGGCGGGGGACCGACACGCACACTGACGAAGCCAGCCTGCTGAAACAAACACTGATTGACACTCGGTTCGATCCCGAGATCGATGCGGGGAAAGTCACCATAGAGGTTCCGCACGACGCGATGCACACCTTTGATGCTCCGGATAACAAGATCGTGTGGTCGATTGTCGTGCAGGGTGAGATTGAGCTCAGTCCGGACGTGCTCACGACCCACCCGTTTCCGGTGACACCCCATGCACAGTGGAGTGATTCATGAGCGACGGACTGCGGGTCCATGTGGATTTGTCGAACATCGGTCGAAAGGACTGCCCCGATGCCTGAACTCCGGATCCAACTGCGCAGTCAGGACGGGGCTTGTGAGCCGGGTGCCGTGTTGGACGTGCCGATCGAATGGCGTTTTGAAGAGCAGCAATCGGCGCTCGAACTGCGGATCGTCTGGAATACAAGCGGCAAGGCGACTGAGAATCTGCGGGTGGCGGAGCGGACAGTGATCGACCATCCGCCACTTCAGGGCAGCCAGACCGTGAGCGTCCAGTTGCCCCTGGCACCGTACAGTTTTTCCGCGACACTGGTGTCGATCATCTGGGCTGTGGAACTCGTGGCTGTGCCTTCGCAGGTGTCGACGCGGCAGGAGATCGTCATCGCCCCGCAAGGTCGTGAAGTCAGCATGCTGCATCTGGCCGCCGAACTCGACGCAGGTGATGAGTAGTGATGCGTGCCCGCGACAATCCCTTCCGGATGGAACGTGTGCTGGCCTGGAGATATCGACTGCCACAGACCACGTCCTGGCCTGATTTGCTCGAGCGGTTGCGGGCGCTGCGGTTCCGCGGAGCCATTGTCGGTCCGCACGGATGCGGCAAGACGACGCTGCTGGAAGACCTGTGCGCGCGGCTGCAAGACGCCGGTCAATGCGTGCACGGCCAGCGCATCAATGCCGAATCGGCCAGCCGCTCCGGGACTCTGCTGGCAGGCATGCAGCGCACCGTGCCGCGGGAGGCGGTGGTGGTCATCGATGGAGCCGAACAGATTGGCTGGTTGCAGTGGAAACGGCTGATTCACCGGGCGCGTTTGTGGCGGGGTTTGATCATCACGACGCACCAGGAAGGCCGACTTCCGACACTGTTCCACTGCCAGCCGCGGTTCGACATTCTGGAAGCCATGGTCCGTGATCTGGCTCCCGGCCTGCCGGAAACACTCACCCGCCGATTGCCCGAGTTGTACCAAGAGCACCAGGGCAACCTGCGGATCTGCCTGCGCGCACTGTATGACGAGGTTGCACAGACACTGACCGCTCCAACTTGACCGGCGGACTTGCGACACGCCGACACGATGTGCGGCCCAGCTCTCTCAGCCGTCAATCGCTGTCGCCCGGGTTTCGAGTATCGGCTTCGTCCTCGCTGGGCGGATTCAGCCGTCCGGCGTCGCGGAGTGCCTGCCGCAACAGGTAATCGACCTGGCCGTTGACGCTGCGCAATTCGTCGTTGGCCCAGCGTCGCAGTGCCTCAAGTACGCGAGGATCCGTTCGCAGTAAGAATGACGTCCGAGCCACCAATACGCTCCAACCCAGAAAGACGACGCAAGAATTTCGATGAGCACCGAAGACCGACGTTTTTGACGGATTGTTGTGATGTTCTCCGGTGCCTGTTGTGACATCAGTTGTACAAGGTGCCCGTGTTGACCACCGGTTGCGTGTGCCGGTCACTGCACAAGACAACCAGCAGATTGGAAACCATGGCCGCCCGACGCTCGTCGTCCAGATCGACGATGTTGCCGGCGGTCAATTGATCGAGAGCCATCTCGACCATGCCCACAGCGCCCTCAACGATCTTTGTGCGGGCGGAAACGACGGCTTGCGCTTGCTGACGCTGCAGCATGGCGGCAGCAATCTCGGCGGAATACGCGAGGTGACTGATACGCGATTCGATGACTTCCACACCCGCTTTGTCCAGACGCTCCTGAATGTCCTGTTGCAGCTGTTCGCAGACCTCGATGGTACTGCCGCGCAACGACACCTCGTGATCCTCGTTGTCGTAAGGATGGCGTGTCGCCAGACTGCGCAGAGCCGCTTCACTTTGTACCGCCACGAAATCCTCGTAGTCGTCCACTTCGAACATCGCCTCGGCCGTGTTCACGACTTTCCAGACGACGACCGCCGAAATGTCGATCGGGTTGCCGTCGCGGTCGTTCACCTTGGACGGTCGGCCCGCAGTCCGTGTCTTGTGCTTGATAATGCGGCCCGCCGCGTCTTTCATCTCGGGCTCCGTGGTGGATCCGGTCTCGAAGTTCCGGACACGCAGCGAGATGCGTTTCTTGGAAAAGAAGGGGTTCACCCAGTAAAAGCCGGACTCCATGATCGAACCCTTGTACTCGCCAAACAACAGCAGGACGCGCGCGTCGTTGGGAGCCACAGCCTGAAATCCGAACAGCATGATGAGCCCCGTGAGGATCATCAGAACCGCAAACAGAAATGGCGGGATCGAAGGCGACTGGACCACAACCGACGTGTAGACGATGAGCGCCGGCCCTCCCACCAGAAGCAGCAGGCTGACAATCAGTGGAAACCAGCCAGCGAGCGGACGAAATACGTGTTCATGAGTCATCGAATCTCCCTCGAACGGATCGCATGGTAGATATCTATATGATATCACTTAGATATCACAGGTCAAGGGGTGTTTTTTGGTCGAATTTCGATGACCGAGGGTCCGCGGCCGGCGCACGCGGCTGCCGCTGCGC
>Ga0315336_1003226_pt1 | contig 22351 bp, 22 predicted proteins | sample ASW5metaG_FD_204512 | JGI IMG/M metagenome (GOLD analysis project Ga0315336, IMG submission 204512) | Ammonia-oxidizing marine archaeal communities from Monterey Bay, California, United States - ASW #5 | ecosystem: Environmental > Aquatic > Marine > Intertidal zone | place: USA: California... | reverse complement strand
ACCAGCGGCGCATTGCTGCCCTCACGCCGCCAGGGATTGATGCATGGGCCGTAGTGGCTGGTCTCGGTGGAAGACCCCATGGCGAACTCGTCGCAATTGAGCTTGCCCAGCATCACCGCACCTGCGGACCACAGATTAGCGGTCACCGTCGATTCGTAGGGCGGCGCAAAACCATCCAGGATGTGCGAGCAGGCCGTGGTCACCGTCCCTCGGGTGCAGAACAGGTCTTTGATGCCCAGTGCCACACCTTCCAACGGACCCCCCTCGCCCTTCGCCAGGCGCTGGTCCGATGCGGACGCCATATCGAGTGCCAGGTCCGGGGTCGGCAGCACGTAGGCGTTCAATGCCTCATTGGCTTGGTCGATCGCCGAGACGTGGGCTTGCGCCAGTTCTTGGGCTGAAAATTCCTTGGCCCGCAAACCCTCGCGGGCGGCCGATATGGTCAGATCGGTGAGGTCGGTCACGCCGTTGCCTTCTTACTCAACCACCTTGGGCACGACAAAGAAATTACCTTCGCGCGCCGGCGCGTTTTCGAGAATGGCGTCCGGACAACCGCCATCAGTGACTTTGTCGTCGCGCATCTTGGTGGTGACCGCTACAACGCTGGTCATGGGCTCGACGCCTTCGGTGTCGACTTCTTCGAGCTGCTCGACCCAATCCAGAATGCCCGAGAGCTCGCCCTCGAGGCGCTCGGCCTCGTCCTGCGTCAGTCTGATGCGGGCGAGCTTGGCAATATGGCGCACCGTGGCTTGATCAATCTTCATCCTAAGTTCCTTAGCGCAGCCGTCCCTTATGGCCCGGTATGTCCGCGCAGCAAAAGTTGCGATCTCTTAGCGCCCGCCAGGGTCCCCGGCAACCAGTGCCCTCTCGCGGGCAACAGCAATTGCGGATGATCCCGGCTTCGCGGATCAGTATAAAGCGGGGTGAGCGTCTTTGAACGGGAAAGGCAAATGGGCAAGAACTCCGTTTTCGCAATTGAGGCGTTCGCCCAAATGCTGAAGCCCGGCGGCAGGCTGTTAGGCCTGGATGTCGGTTCCAAGACTATCGGCCTCGCGCTCTCCGATGCGACCCGGTCCGTGGCGACGCCGCTCAGCACAATAAAGCGCACCAAGTTCACCAAGGACGCGGCCCAGCTCTCGGAAGTCATTGAAGCCCATGACATATCCGCGCTGATCATCGGACTGCCATTGAACATGGACGGCTCGGAAGGGCCCCGCGCCCAGTCGGTCCGCGCCTTTGCCCGCAATCTTGCTATGCATGTCTCGCTGCCGGTCGCCTTTTGGGACGAGCGGCTCTCGACCGCCGCGGCCGAGCGCACGCTGCTCGAGGCCGACGCCAGCCGCAAGCGACGCGGCGAGGTCATCGACAAGATGGCGGCCGCGATCATTCTCCAAGGCGCTCTCGATCGGCTGAGAAACCTCGGCTAGAGCCCCGCGGTTAACAATTTCCACGGCATCCCGGTAATTGCCGGTGGATGATTGCCGCAGCGCTTGCCGCATATACGGACTCGGCCTATACAGTTCCCTTTAATGACGATCGCTACCGCGCCCAGCGAATTCTACTTCGATCACCGCCATCTCCTCGGAATCGAGGGGCTCACCTCGGCGGAAATCAACGGACTCCTCGATCTCGCCGCAGAGGCCGCCGATTTCAACCGGCAGGTCGCTAAGAAGCGCGACATCCTGCGGGGCCGGACCCAGATCAATCTGTTCTTCGAGTCCTCGACGCGGACCCAAAGCTCGTTCGAGCTGGCGGGCAAGCGGCTCGGGGCCGATGTCATGAACATGTCGGTGAAATCGTCCTCCATCAAGAAGGGCGAAACGCTGCTCGACACCGCCGCGACACTGAACGCGATGCGGCCCGATATTCTGGTGGTGCGGCATAGTTCGGCGGGCGCCGTCGAATTGCTCTCACAGAAGGTCGACTGCTCGGTGATCAATGCGGGCGACGGCGGTCACGAGCACCCGACCCAGGCGCTGCTCGATGCTTTGACCATCCGCCTCAATAAAGGCCGGATCGCCGGACTGATCGTCGCAATCTGCGGCGACGTCCTGCATTCGCGAGTAGCCCGCTCCAACATCATGCTGCTCAACGCGTTGGGCGCGCGGGTTCGGGTGATCGCGCCCTCGACGCTACTGCCGCCCGATGCCGAACGGCTCGGCGTCGAAGTCTTCAATTCGATGGAACAGGGTCTTCGGGGCGCTGACATCGTCATGGCGCTTCGCCTGCAGCGTGAGCGCATGACAGGGTCATACATTCCGAGCACGCGGGAATTTTTCCACTTTTTCGGTCTCGACCTCGAAAAGCTCAAATTCGCAAAGCCCGACGCGCTGATCATGCACCCCGGTCCAATGAACCGGGGCGTGGAGATCGACTCGGCGGTGGCGGACGATCCGCGCAGCGTGATCAGCGAGCAGGTCGAACTGGGAGTCGCGGTTCGCATGGCCGTGCTCGAGGCCTTGGCCCGTAACTTGCCCACCGCGTAATGCCAACCGATACCATGACGCAACGAAGCGGAAACGGCGCGCAGCTTCTGGGCCACACCGCGCTCATCAATGCAAGGCTGGTCGATCCCGCGAGCGGATCGGACGAGCCCGGCGGCTTGCTGATCGAGAACGGCCTGATCGCAGATTTGGGACCCCATCTCCGGCGCAACGCGCCCGAGGGCGTCGAGGTGATCGATTGCGCGGGCCAACTGCTCTGCCCCGGCCTTGTCGACATGATCGTTCACGCAGGTGACCCGGGTTTCGAGCATCGCGAGACGCTGGGAACCGCCAGCCGTGCCGCTGCGGCGGGCGGCGTCACCACCCTAATCTGCATGCCGCAGACCGATCCCGTGATCGATGACGTGGCGCTGGTCGACTATATCGAGCGCCGCGCCCGCGATACGGCGGTTGTCCATGTCCATCCCATGGCCGCCATGACCAAGGGGCTGAAGGGCAAGGAGATGACCGAGATCGGCCTCTTGCGCGATGCCGGCGCCGTGGCCTTCACCAATGGCAAAGCAAGTGTGGTCAACGCCCAACTGATGCGCTGCGTGCTGGCCTACGCCAAGGATTTCGGGGCGCTCACGGTTCATCACACCGAGGACCCCAAGCTCGCCAATGGCGGCGTCATGAATGAGGGCGAGGTCGCCAGCCGCCTTGGACTGCCGGGCATCCCCTCGGCTGCCGAGACGATTATGCTGGAGCGCGACATTCGGCTGGTCGAGCTGACCGGCGGACGCTACCACGCAGCCCAGATCACCTGCGCGGAATCGCTTGAGGTAATCCGTGACGCGAAGTCGCGCGGGCTCCCCGTCACCTGCGGCGTCTCGATCAATCATCTCACCCTCAACGAGAATGACGTCGGCTCCTACCGCACATTTCTCAAGATGCGGCCGCCGCTCCGGGGCGAGGACGACCGGCTCGCCATGGTCGAAGGCTTGGCTCAGGGCGATATAGACGTGATCGTCTCGGCCCACGATCCCCAGGATGCGGACGTTAAGCGCCGGCCCTTCGCGGAGGCCTCCGACGGCGCGATCGGCGTCGAGACGATGCTGCCTGCCGCGCTGCGGCTCTATCACAACAAACAAATCGAGCTGCCGCGCCTTCTGGCCGCGCTCAGCCTTCGCCCCTCGCAACTATTGGATCTGCCCAATGGGCGGCTCGAAAAAGGCGCGCCGGCCGATTTGATTCTGGTGGATCTCGCAACCCCCTGGGTCGTTGATCCCGAACAGCTGCATTCCAAGTCGAAGAACACGCCGTTCGACGCGAGCCGTCTCGAGGGCCGCGTTTTGCAAACTCTGGTTGCAGGCAAGACCGTCTACAAATACGCTGATCCCCAGATCGGCTAGCGGGTCAAGCCTGACCCACCCAGCCGATTTTCTCTTGCGGGGCGCGCGTAATGCCCGATCCCATCAACTGGAGCCTTTCGATGCCATATTACCTGGCGGCGTTGGCATTCGGTTATCTGCTGGGCTCGATTCCGTTTGGCTTGCTGATCACGCGCTGGGCGGGGATCGAGGATCCACGAAAAATCGGATCGGGAAATATCGGCGCAACGAACGTGCTGCGCACCGGCCATAAGGGCTTGGCGGCGGCCACGCTGGCAGGCGACATTCTGAAGGGAACCGTCGCAGTGTTGGTCGGCTACCGGTTCGGACCGGACATCGCGATCATCGCGGGCCTCGGTGCTTTTCTCGGGCACCTGTTCCCGGTCTGGCTGAAATTCCGCGGCGGCAAGGGTGTGGCAACCTATATCGGCGTGCTGCTGGGCCTGTTCTGGCCGTTTGCCCTGGCATTTTGCGCTATCTGGCTCGCAGTCGCATATACGACGCGGTATTCCTCACTCGCCGCACTTGTAGCGAGCGCACTGACGCCGATTGGGTTCGCGTTTGTCGGCGAGCGACAGCTGATGGAGCTCTTCATCCTAATGACGCTGCTGCTTTATTTGCGGCACGCCGCCAACATCAAACGGCTGATCCAGCGCGAGGAAAGCAAAATTGGCCGTTCATGACCTCCAGGAGCCGGGCCCCGATTCGCGGCAATCCGGGCACAAGGCTCTGAGCCAGGATGAACGGCTTGCCAGGCTGCGGCTGATTCGCAGCGCCAATGTCGGTCCGGTGAGCTTTTTCCAATTGATCGAACATTGTGGAGATGCCGCTAGCGCCCTGGAGGCGATTCCCGAACTGTCGCGCCGTGGTGGGCGCTCCAAAGCAATCAAGATTTGCGCGAAGGACGACGCGGAAGCCGAATTGATTCGCGCCAAGCGCGCGGGCGCGCGGCTCGTCGCCGTAGGCGAAGACGGTTACCCGCCTTGGCTCGCATTGGTCGATACTCCGCCCCCGCTGCTCTATTCGAAGGGCGAACGGGCGCTTCTAGAACGGCCGATGGTGGCAATCGTCGGCGCCCGGAACGCTTCTGCAATCGGATGCAAGTTTGCGCGCGAACTGGCGGCCGATCTCGGCGGAGCCGGTTTCGTGATTGCCTCAGGCCTGGCGAGAGGCATCGACGGCGCAGCCCACCTGGCGGCGCTCAAATCCGGAACGGTTGCGGTGGTCGCTGGTGGAATCGACGTCGTCTATCCGCCGGAACACGCCGATTTGCAGGGGGAGATTGCGACGCGGGGCGTGCTGATTTCCGAGCAACCGCCGGGCTTCAGGCCGCGTGGCCAGGATTTTCCACGCCGCAACCGCTTGATCTCCGGCATGTCCCTAGCGGTGATCGTGGTCGAGGCCGCCAAGCGTTCAGGCTCTCTGATCACCGCGCGCTTTGCTGGCGAGCAGGGGCGCGAGGTATTTGCGGTTCCAGGCAATCCGCTGGACCCGAGGGCTGCTGGAACAAATGGTCTCCTGAAGGAGGGCGCCGGCCTGCTCACTTCCGCCGAGGACGTCATATCAGCGCTCGAACCGATCCTGGGGCGCCCGGCGAACGAGGTGGCCGACGACGCGGAAAACGCCTACCGATTCAGCCCCACCGCGCACCCGGATGTCGAGCCGCCCGAGCGATCGCGCGTTGTCGAGGCCCTGGGCTATTCGCCCGTTGATATCGACGAGGTGATCCGTCAGACCGGCCTCGATGCCCGGGTCGTGCACATCGTTTTGCTGGAGCTGGATTTGGCGGGAAGATTGGAGCGGCACGGGCGCCAGATGGTCTCGCTCCGGGAATGAATTCAATTTCCCCGAATTGACAGGCCAGATTCAATTCACCATGTTCTTGCGCCAAAAGCCGGGGCGCAAATTAACAACCGCAATCCCCGACACCTTCATTCGGCGCCACCTCACCCCGTGTGCGATATATGAACGTTGTAATTGTCGAATCGCCTGCCAAGGCGAAGACCATCAATAAATATCTCGGGCCCGACTACCGGGTGCTCGCCTCCTATGGCCATGTGCGCGACCTGCCTTCCAAGGACGGCTCGGTCGCGCCCGACAATGACTTCGAGATGCGATGGGACGTGGACGCCAAATCGGCGAAGCGGCTGAACGAGATAGCCAGCGCCGTTAAGGGTGCGGAAAAGCTGATCCTGGCGACTGACCCCGACCGCGAAGGCGAGGCCATTTCTTGGCACGTGTTGCAAGTCCTGATGCAAAAGGGCGTGCTGAAGGACGTGCCGGTGGAGCGCGTGGTCTTCAATGCGGTAACCAGACAATCGGTTATCGACGCCCTACAGCATCCCCGCACCATCGACGCGCCCCTGGTAGATGCCTATTTGGCTCGCCGCGCGCTGGATTATCTGGTGGGCTTCACGCTTTCACCGGTGCTCTGGCGCAAGCTGCCTGGCGCGCGCTCGGCGGGGCGCGTGCAGTCGGTGGCGCTGCGCTTGGTGTGCGACCGCGAGCTAGAAATCGAGGCCTTTAAGACACAGGAATATTGGTCGATCGTTGCGGACCTGAAATCGTCGCAAGCTGCCGACTTTTCAGCCCGATTGGTGGCCAAGGACGGTGTCAAACTCGACCGCTTCGACATTGGCGATGAAGCAACCGCCATGGCGTTGAAACAGGCCATCGAGTCCGGATCGTTCAGCGTCGAGAGCGTCGAGAGCAAGGCGCAAAAACGCCACCCCTCCCCGCCTTTCACCACGTCGACGCTGCAGCAGGAAGCCTCGCGCAAGCTCGGTCTTCCCGCGCGCAGAGCCATGCAGATCGCGCAGAAGCTTTATGAGGGCGTGGATATCGGTGGGACCACCCAGGGCCTGATCACCTATATGCGGACCGACGGCGTGCAGATTGCGCCCGAAGCGGTGACCGCCTGCCGCGACACGATCCGCGCGCAATACGGTGGGGAGTATCTGCCGGACCAACCAAGGACATACCAAACCAAAGCGAAGAACGCCCAGGAGGCTCACGAAGCGATCCGGCCGGTCGAGCTCTCTCGGCTGCCGGCCGAGGCCGCCAACTATCTTGAACGCGACGAGGCTGCCGTTTACCGGCTGATCTGGCAGCGCACGATAGCGAGCCAAATGGCGAGCGCCGAATTGGAGCGCACCACCGCGGAGATCACCGGGCGCGGCAGCGACGGCATCCTCTATGGCCTGCGCGCCACCGGCCAAGTGGTGCGCTTCGATGGCTTCCTGAAACTCTATGAGGAGGGCCGCGACGAAAACGGAGAGGGCGATGGCTCGAACCGGCTGCCGCCGCTCACGGCCCAAGAGCAATTAGGCATGCGCGCAGTTACGGCCAAGCAGCACTTCACCGAGCCGCCGCCGCGCTACAGCGAAGCCTCGCTCATCAAGAAAATGGAAGAGCTCGGCATCGGCCGGCCATCGACCTACACCGCCACGCTCAGCGTGCTGCAGGACCGCGAATATGTGCGGCTCGAAAAGAAGCGCTTCCATCCGGAGGACAAAGGCCGCCTCGTCACCGCTTTCCTGGAAGGCTTTTTCCAACGCTATGTGGAGTACGACTTCACCGCCGATTTGGAAGAAAAGCTGGATCTGATTTCCGCCGGCAAGCTCGAATGGAAGGACGTGCTCCGCGAGTTTTGGCAGAGCTTCTTCGCCGCGGTGGACGAAATCAAAGACCTCAAGATTTCCGACGTTCTGGACGCGCTGGACGAAATCCTCGGGCCACATATCTTTCCGGAAACCGAAAACGGCGAGCAAGCGCGCAAATGCCCGTCCTGCGAGGATGGCCGGCTGGGCCTCAAGATCGGCCGCTATGGCGCATTTGTCGGCTGCTCGAACTACCCCGATTGCCGCTACACAAGGCAGTTCAGCGTTACCGATGAGGAGGCCGAAAAGGTCGGAGTCAATGGCGCCAAGCTCGGCGACGATCCCGAATCCGGCCTCGAAGTATCACTGCGCAAAGGGCGCTTCGGTCCCTATGTTCAACTTGGCGAAGGGGCCGAGGGCGAGAAGCCCAAACGCGCCTCGATCCCGAAAAATATGGATCCAAGCGAACTGACGCTCGAACAGGCTCTCTCCCTGCTGGCGCTTCCCCGGGCGGTGGGAGCCCATCCAGAGACGGGCAAGCCGATCGTCTCAGGCTTTGGCCGCTACGGCCCCTATGTCGAGCATGACGGGAGTTACGCCACTCTGGAGAGCCCGGATGACGTCTTCACCGTCGGCTTGAACCGAGCAGTGGCGCTGTTGGCCGAGCGCGCCTCGAAAGGTCCCCGGCGCAGCACGGTGCTAAAGGCGTTGGGCGATCATCCCGAACTCGGCGGCAAGGTTGAGATTCTCGATGGGCGCTACGGCCCCTATGTGAAGCACGGCAAGGTCAATGCGACACTGCCCAAGGACCGCAAACCAGAAGAAGTGACAATGGCGGAGGCGGTCGAACTGATCGCGGCCAAGGCCGCAAAATCCGGACGATCCGGAAACGGCAAAGGCCGTCGCAAGAAGCAGGCGTCCGCCTCGGAGACCGAGGCCGCCAGCTGACAGGAACCGTTTAACCGTTGCCCCGCAAGATCCGCCGCCGAACGACGCGCGGCGCCAATCAGCAAGTCTCAGCCGCACTGCCCGACAAGTCGGAGATTCTGGCCTTTGTCCAGGATTCACCCGAACGCGTCGGCAAACGCGAAATCGCGAGGGCCTTCAACATCAAGGGCGCCGAGCGCATCGAACTCAAACGCCTGCTGCGCGAGATGGCAGACGAAGGGCTGATCGAGGGCACCCGCAAGGCGCTCTCCGAGCCTGGCACCCTACCCTCGGTTTGCGTCATCGAGATTGTTGAACTCGACGAGAACGGTGAGCCGGTCGCGGTCCAGGCTGGCCGCTCGACCGCCGCCGATGAATCCCCCATCCGAATTCGCGTCCTAGCCGGGCGCGGCCCCAGCGCCGGTCTGGGCGACCGCCTGTTGGCCCGGCTTAACCGCCTGCGCGAGGCCGATTTCACCGGCTGCACCTATGAAGCACGCTCGATCAAGCTGCTTCCTCGAGAGCGAGAGCGCCTGCTCGGCATTTATCGAACCCTCAAAGGCGGCGGCGGCTTGATTGTGCCGGTGAACCGAAGGCAGCTGAAGGAATGGCGGGTCTCAGCGGAGAAGGATCTGGAAGCCCGGAGCGGCGAGTTGGTGCGCTTCGAGCTTGACCGGCGCGGCCGCTACGCTCTCTCTCAGGCCCGTATTCTGGAGCGCCTTGGCGACCCGCAGGCGGAGCGCGCCATCAGCCTGATCGCCATTCACGCCCACGGCATTCCCGACCAATTTCCACCCGCCGTTCTGCAGGAAGCCGAAGTTCTCAAGCCCTGCAAGCTGGGCAAGCGCAAGGATTTGCGGGATGTGCCGCTGATCACCATCGATCCGCCCGATGCCCGCGATCACGACGACGCGGTTTGGGCCGCGCCCGACAAAAGCCAGAGCAATGAGGGTGGCTGGACCGTGATCGTGGCCATCGCCGATGTCGCTCATTACGTCCGGCCCGGTGGCGCGCTCGACCAGGAAGCGTTGCGGCGCGGCAACTCGGTCTATTTTCCCGACCGCGTCGTTCCGATGCTGCCCGAGCGGATTTCCAGCGATTTGGGCTCGTTGGTCGGCGATGCGGATCGGCCCTGCCTGGCCGTGCGCATGACTTTCGACCGGGAAGGCACCAAGAAACATCAAGAGTTCTTCCGGGGGCTGATGCGCTCGGCCGCTACCCTCAGTTACGAACAGGTGCAGGCCGCCATCGACGGCGAGCCCGACCAACAAACGGCACCGCTGCTGGAGGGCGTCCTGAAGCCCCTATGGGGCGCGTTCGAGGCCATGAAGCTCGGTCACACCAAGCGCAAGCCGCTGGAACTCGACCTGCCCGAACGCAAAATTCTGATTGATGACAAGGGTCGGGTCGTTGACGTTGTGGTGCCGCCCCGGCTGGAAGCCAACCGGCTGATCGAAGAATTCATGATCCAAGCCAACGTGGCGGCAGCCGAGACCCTCGAGGCCAAGCGCTCACCGCTGATCTACCGGGTGCACGACAATCCGAGCCCGGAGAAGCTCAAAGCGTTGAGCGACGTGCTCGCCACAATGGGTATCAAGCTGCCTAAGACGGGCGCGCTGAGACCGCACCACTTCAACCGCATTCTGGAGCAGACGCGGGATAGCGAGTCAGCGACCCTGGTCGCCGAACTGGTCCTGAGATCCCAGGCCCAAGCCGAGTATAGCCCCGCCAATTACGGGCATTTTGGCCTTAACTTGCGCCGCTATGCCCATTTCACCTCGCCAATCCGCCGCTACGCGGATTTGATCGTGCACCGGGCGCTGATCCGCGCCCTCGGTCTTGGCGAGGGCGGCCTGGAAGATGCTGAAATCGATCAATTGGACGCAATCGGCGAAGCGATCTCGGCGACCGAACGCCGGGCCATGGCTGCCGAACGCGAGACCACTGACCGTCTGATCGCGGCTTATTTGGCAGGGCGGATTGGCGCCACCTTCGAGGCGCAGATCTCCGGCGCCACCCGGACAGGTCTCTTCGTACGCCTTGATCAGACGGGCGCTGATGGCTTCGTGCCGGCTTCGGCTATCGGCACCGAATATTTCGTCTATGACGAGGGCCGCCACCGCATGGTCGGCGAGCGGACCGGACAAGAGTATCGCTTGGGCGACCGGGTCGAGGTGCGGCTGGTTGAGGCCATTCCAGAGGCTGGTGCCCTCCGATTCGAGTTGTTGAGTGAGGGCCGCCCCGGCATTCCACCGTCTGGGCGTCGCAACCATCGTCCTAAATCGCCGAAGCGGATCAAGGGCCGCCGCAGGCGCTAAAAGACCAATCCGCTGTCGCCCGCAAAGCGCCCATGATAAAAGCCCAATCCTCATGCTGCGGATATTGACCGGGTTCCTGTTCTTCCTCTGGGCGTTGGCGGCCGCGGGCACCGCGCTCTACACCGGACCCGCCTTCCAGTTTTTGGATCTCGATCCGGTCGCCCTGCACGTCGCAAACGGCACTATCAGCTTTGCCGATCTCCCGCGCCTCGAGCGCTTCGGACTTGTTTTCACCGAGACCGAAATTGGCCATTTTGCCGATGTGAAGTCGGCGGTTTCCCTGATGCGCGGCAGCTTGCTCGCGCTTCTTGTGATTTTGATCGGCTTGATTGTCTGGCGGCCGCAATTACGCCTTATGGCCACGTCTATTGCCCTCATCATTTTTGCAAGCATAGCGGTCGCGTTGACGGTGATGTACGCCTTAGCTGGCTATGAGGCCACATCCGACCTTTTGCATCTGATCTATTTCGACGCCGGGAGTTACGTTTTCCATGGTGAGACCCTGACCGCGCGCCTTTACAGCAAGGCTGACATGGTGAGGGGCGCGGGATTCGTAGCCGCGCTTACCGCATTTGCCCTAGTGATAGCTTGGGCGACAGCCCGGATCGCTCTGCCCGCCCGCAGGATGAGTGCTGACCGGTCGGTCGACGCATCCAGCAAGCCCAAGCAACAGCGTCAATGACTTCGCGAGCCGATCAATCTACTCGGCTCACGCAAGTGGCGCGCCGGCAGGATTGGCCCAATAGCCGACCTCGGGATGCGGCCACCTTGATCATTGTCGACACCAGCGAAAGCAAACCCCGCGTACTCATGGGGCGGCGCCATGACGCCCATGTGTTTCTGCCTGGAAAGTTTGTCTTTCCCGGCGGCCGGATCAGCCCGGCCGACAGCCGGCTGCGGACCGGAGACGATCTCGATCCGCTAGTGATGCAGAAGCTGCTGGTCGACATGAAGGGAAGACGGAGCCCCGACCGCGCACGCGGGCTGGCCCTAACTGCGGTTCGCGAGACCTTCGAGGAAACTGGATTGCTGATCGGCAGGCCAAGGGAGCAGAATTCGTCGACACGCTCGCCCCTATGGCGAGATTTCTTGGGCCAGGGTGTGATCCCGAGCCTGGCGGGATTGCGATTCATCGCCCGGGCGATCACGCCTCCGCGGCGGCCAAGACGCTTCGACACGCGATTCTTTTGCACGACCCATGAGGCCATTGCCAGCAGCGTGGAAATTGAGAACCGGGAACTGCTGGACCTGCATTGGCTGACATTCCCGAAGGCACATGCGCTCGACCTTCCCACCATCACCCAAGTGGTACTGGACGAGTTGCAGTCCCATCTGCGCGGAGGTGGGCTGCCGCCCAGGGATGCTCCCGTACCGTACTACTACATGCGCCGCGGTCGCTTCGAGCGACAGTTGATTTGACCCTGCGGGGAGACACTGCAGCCAGCGGGAATGGCGGTGGGCCAGCTTGACATTCGGTACCGGGCGGCTAGGTTTTGCCCGCCGAGACATGGAGGTGCCCGATGGCGAAACCAACGACAGTCAAAATCAAGCTCGAGAGCACGGCGGGCACCGGCTATTATTATGTCACCAAGAAGAACGCGCGGACGCTGACCGACAAGATGGTGCTGAAAAAATACGATCCGGTCGCCCGCAAGCACGTCGAATTCAAGGAAACCAAGATCAAGTAGGTCCCGTCGAGCGACTGCTGAGATCTCGCGAAGGCTCTTCTTTCAGGGATATGTCGTGGCCAACCCCGCCGCCACTCGGTAGCGGGGTAGTTCCGATATGACGCGGGGCTGACCCGTCAGCCAAACAGACCAAAGGTGACAACGGTCATTTGACCAGCTGGCCGGTCAAGAGCTCGGCAGTAACGAGGAGGCCACTCAAGCCGTTCTCTGACCGGCCAAACCCTACGGACCCAGGAGATGCGGCGGACCTGAGCATTCCGCAGGGTTGTTTCGTTCGGGGAGTCTGGGAATGAACGGCGCACCGTCCAAAGTCGCGGCGCCAACAGCCCCTATCCAAGCCTCCCCTACGCAAACACCAAGTGTTGGCCACTTATACGTAGCCTAATCCGTGTTCGCGCAAAATCAAAACACCCGTTTGACGCAATACACGAAAATGCCAAGGAAAGTAAAGTGTTAACCTTAAGCACTGAAGCCAAAGCTGAACTGGAAAACCGCCCGAAAACGGGCTGATTTCGGCGATTCATCACTTTGATGGATCAAACCTACGCGATGTCGGAATATGCCAAACATTGGCTATGCGGCGTCGGCGATAACCCGATTTCGGCCGTCACGCTTGGCCCGGTAAAGCGCGTGGTCAGCGTGGCGTAGCAAGCTCTCAGGGCTGCCGCCTGCGCCTTCCAGGCTCGCAACACCAACGCTCGCGGTCACATCCAATACCGCGGCCTTGGCATCGAGCGCGAAGGGCTGCCTCGCGATACTGGCGCGCAAACGCTCAGCCACGTGATAGGCCCTCGCCAGATCCGTATCGGGCATGACGATCACGAATTCCTCGCCGCCCAGCCGGCAAGCCAAGTCCACGCCGCGGATGTTTTCGCGGATGCGGGCAGCGAACTCCTTGAGCACGGCATCGCCGGCCCCATGGCCGTAGCTGTCGTTCACGGCCTTGAAGTAGTCGATATCCGTGATCAGCAGGGATAGCGCCTTGCCGCGCTGGTTCGCCTCCTCCACCAAAGTCTTGAGATGGCTCTCCATATAGCGCCGATTGTGGAGACCGGTGAGCGGGTCGGTGATCGCCATCTCGACGCTCTCGGCCAACCGGTTCTGCAGAAAATCGGCATAGCGCTTGCGCTTGATCTGGGTACGAACCCGGGCAAGCAGCTCATTGTTATCTATGGGGCGTACCAGATAGTCATTCACGCCGATGTCGAGGGCGCGCAGCAGCCTTGCGTCGTCACCGGGCTCGACTATCACCAGGATGGGCAATCTGCGAATCCGCTCCAGCGAACGCACCTGCGAGCACAGCCGCAATCCGTCGGCGTTTTGCAGGCTCAAGCTCACGATCAGAAGGTCGAATTCACCGCCCGGCAGCGCCAACAAGGCTTGCTGCAGGTCGGTTTCCCACGTGACGGCATGTTCGCTGGTCAATGCTTCGCAAATGCGCTCTGCGAAGCGTGGATGATCCTCCACCAGCATCAACCGGCCACCGATGCCAGAAAGCGTGCGGTCCAAATTGCCATCGCCTGCGAGCCCCATATGCTCGCTGGTGCTGGCCCGCATCAGCATTTCGTCGGTCAAGGTCTTGAGCCGCGCCAGATTTTTCACCCGCGTGATCAACGCGATGTCGTCGACGGGTTTTGTCAAAAAATCGTCCGCGCCCGCTTCCAATCCCCGCACCTTGTCGCCGGGTTGGTCCAGGGCCGTTACCATAATGATCGGGATATGCTGGGTCGCGGCGTCGGATTTGAGTCTCCGGCAGACCTCAAAGCCGTCGATCCCCGGCATCACAACATCCAGCAACACCACGTCAACGCCTTCGTGCGCGCAGACTTCGATGGCGTCGGGGCCGTTGCTGACGGTCAGAACTTCGAAATATTCGGCGGTTAAGCGGGCTTCGAGCAGCTTGACGTTGGCCTCGATGTCATCGACGACGAGAACGCGTGCTGTCATGCGGATTCAAGCCTTTCCATTACGCATCACCAATGAACTGGCGAACGGTATCGAGAAACGTCGCCACCGATATGGGCTTGGAGATGTAGGCTTCACACCCCCCTTCACGAATTCGTTCCTCGTCTCCTTTCATGGCAAAGGCCGTGACCGCTACCACGGGGATAGCCCGCAGGCCGTCGTCTTCCTTGAGCCACTTGGTGACTTCGAGGCCGGAAACCTCGGGCAATTGTATATCCATCAGGATCAGGTCCGGCCGGTTGTCGCGGGCGAGCTGCAAAGCCTCCATCCCGTTCCGGGTCTGCAGGGTTTGGTAGCCGTGGGCCTCGAGCAGATCATGAAACAGCTTCATGTTCAGCTCGTTGTCTTCAACGATCAGAACCGTTTTTGTCATGGGCCTTATGGGGATTGATTCGGTCACCCTATAATCGGCGATGTCTTTCGAATATTCCATGACAGCGATTTGGCCCGGATAGGATTTGGCGCAGCAGTTGGCGTCGCGCCCGCGAATTTTGGCTGTTTCATTTGACCTCAAAGGAGTAACCAACTCTTTAAGGCCTGTTCCTTTTGAGGCGCCGCCGGATTGGATTGCCAAACCCTCCATGCCCGCCAAATTCCTCAAACCCTCCTTGACCGAAAGCGAAAATGTCGCCGCACAAGCCTTTCATTTCTTGTGTGACGAGCGGGGCCGGATCGGGCGTTTCCTGCAGCTCACCGGCCTTGATGCCACCGATCTTGCAAAAGTCGCCGGCGAGCGCTGGTTTCTAACAGGCGTGCTCGACCATTTGCTGGGCGACGAAGCCCTGCTCCTCACCTTTTGCGCAAATCGGGGGATCGAGCCGGATGTTATCGCGGCAGCGCAGCGCCAACTGAGTAGTGCGCCCGCCCAGGCTTCGGAGACATGAGCGGCCCAATTCGCATCGGGATCGATTTGGGTGGCACCAAAATTGCGGGCGTCGCTCTCGATGATAGGGGTGTCCCACTCGCCTCCCGCACGACGTCGACCCCGAAGGGCAGTTATGACCGCACAATCGCCGTCATTGCCGAAATGGTGGCTTCGATGGAGGACGAGCTTGGTACAAAAGCTAACATAGGCGTAGGCATTCCGGGCTCGATCTCGCCCTCTACCGGTAAGGTGCAGAACGCCAACTCGACCTGGCTGAATGGACGTCCCCTCGACCACGACCTGAGTCAACGGCTCGAACGGCCAATTCGCATCGCAAATGACGCCAATTGTTTCGCGCTTTCGGAAGCCTTGGACGGCGCGGGCAAGGGCGCGGGAATTGTCTTCGGCGTGATCCTGGGCACCGGTTGTGGGGGCGGTCTGGTGATCGACGGAAAGCTCGTCAATGGGCCAATGGGGATCGGCGGAGAATGGGGCCACAATCCCCTGCCCTGGGCCCAAGCGCATGAGGCACCGGGGCCACAATGCTGGTGCGGCCGCTATGGCTGCATCGAGACCTGGGTCTCGGGGCCGGCCCTATCGCGCGACCATGAACGGGCCAATGGCGAGACAATGTCGGCGGAAGCCATTGTCGAGCGCGCTAATGCCGGCAATCGTCCCGCGCAGGAGAGCCTGGACCGGCATATCTCGCGCCTAGCCCGCGCGCTTGGCGGCATGGTGAACGTTGTCGATCCCGAAGTCATCGTTCTGGGTGGCGGCCTCTCGCAGATGAGCCATCTCTATGACCGGCTGCCACAAGAAATCGTTGCTCACGTTTTTTCCGACAGACCCGTGATCACGCTAAAGCCCCCCCAGCATGGGCCGGCGAGCGGCGTCCGCGGCGCGGCGTGGCTCTGGGGCATGCCGGACAAACAGGTCTAATGAATTGAGCGGGGGCTGCCGCGAGTAGGCCTCAGCGCTCGCAGGGAGGCTGATTCAGAAACTCGATCGACCGCAATTCCCCCTGAATCGAGAAGTCGCCATAGTCGATCGTGAGCTGGCGGCTTACGCCATTGGCGTAATAACGGTAGGCGAGCTCGTAGGACGGGGTCACTTCGTCGTTTCCGTTTTCCTCGTAATAACCCACTGAAACCGGCCATGATTGCAGCGTTCCGAGGACGTCGCCATTCTCAACCTTTTCCAGCTTATTATCGGCGCCGGGCGGCAGCTCTTTGCCGATAAAGGCGGTGGTGCGGTAGACCTTCACGCCCTTGTCCGAGCCTTCATAGAGCTTGGCGTCGAGCACCTGGCGTCCGTTCCTTGCGGCCTTCAGAATCGCGCGGGCGTGCTGGGCCGGAAACATGACGCTGCCGGGCAGCTCCAATTTCTCTTCCTTTGGCTTTTCGACGGAAACGACAATTTGCTTGTTTCCCTGGTCCCGAGACGCGGTCCCGCTGGCCGCTTCATTCAGCTTCTGATTGATGTACTGGCTCGAGTTGAAGCGAAATTTCTCAGCGTCCCCACCTTCCCAGGTCGAGGAGCGCAAGTCGCTCACCATGGCCTGGCCTGAGCGATCGGTGATGCGCGTTACCAGGCGCATATTCACCGTATAGCCTTCGCATTCGCTGCCGGAGAACTCGAAGACCATGCGTCCCCGCAGCCCCGATACGCTGGAGCCCGAACGCGAGTTGCCGAGTTTCATTTCGTAGACCGCACGATGGGAAACCAGTTCGTGCATGGGACTGCCTGTCAGGGCGCGAGCCGGCGCCGACCACAGCATCGAAAGAATCAGAACCGCGCCGAGCGCCGTAATGGTATGTGACAAATGCCTGACTGGACGCATGATTTCCATTGTCATTGGCCGGCCCCGGAGCCGAGCGCGTCTTGCGCTTTCGCCGGACCAGCATCATCGATCAAGGGGTCTATGCCAAGAAACATTCCGAACGATATAAACGCAAGGAAATAAGGCAAAATTGCCCAGCGCTACGCCCGCCGGCTGATGAAAGGATGCCATCATGACAGGAACGGTAGAGGCCCGCTTGAGGGAGCTCAATTTGGAATTGCCCGATGCTTCGGCTCCTATCGCCAACTACGTTCCCCATCTGATTACCGGCAACCAACTCTATATCTCCGGACAACTTCCACTTGGTCCTGACGGTGTCGCTTATCAAGGGACAGTCGGCGGGGATATCAGTGTCGAAGAGGGGCAACAGGCCGCACTGCTCTGCGCCCTCAACATTCTAGCCCAGGCAAAGAATGCCTTGGGTGACCTGGACCGGATCGAGCGATGTCTCAGGCTCGGCGGCTTCGTGAACGCCACGCCGGATTTCGCAGACCACCCGCTGGTCGTGAACGGCGCCTCGGACTTGATGGTGGACGTCCTGGAGGACCGCGGGCGGCATACCAGGTTTGCCGTAGGCGTTAGCAGCTTGCCCCGAGGCGTGGCGGTGGAGGTCGATGCCCAGTTTGCGATTCTCTAAAGCAGCCGCGATGCGGAAGACCCATGGCGCCAACTTTCGTCGGTCTTGATCGCATCGCTACGGCTCATCACTTATGATACTCACATGCCCCTTATGAGCCGCCGGGCAAGCCGGGTGATCCCTCAGCCCGTCTGACGAGGATAATCACGCGATGGGTGATGCCGAACAGCTGATCTTACGGGTCGAGCCCGAGATCGCATCAATCGCAGCGCAGGACTGGGATGCTTGCGCAAATCCGAGCGCGCCCGAATTCCGCGAGATCGAGCCCTATAACCCCTTCATATCTCACGCTTTTCTGCATGCACTGGAAGCCAGTGGCTGCGTTACGGCCGAGACCGGGTGGGCGCCGCAACATCTGGTTCTCGACGATGGCAGCGGCAAGGTGCTCGGCTGCACGCCCTGCTACCTCAAGGGCCATAGCATGGGCGAATATGTGTTCGATTATGGCTGGGCCGACGCCTATGAGCGGGCGGGTGGTCGCTATTACCCCAAGCTCCAATCATCGGTGCCATTCACGCCCGTTACCGGCCGCCGGCTGCTGGTGCCGCCCTGCGCGGACGCTGAGCGCCGCGAGCAGTTTTTGGTCAGCGGCGCCGTCGAGCTTTCGAATCGCCACGAGGTGTCGTCGCTCCACCTCACATTCTTGACTACGCCGGAATGGGAACGAATGGGCGAGATGGGGCTGCTGCAGCGGACGGATCAGCAGTTCCATTGGGTGAACGACGGCTACAGCACGTTTGACGATTTCCTCAACTCGCTGACGTCGCGCAAACGCAAAACCATCCGCAAAGAGCGCCGCGAAGCCTTTGGCGACGGCATGGAAGTCGAATGGGTCACGGGCTCGGATCTCACCGAGCGGCACTGGGACGCGTTCTATGAGTTCTATATGGACACCGGCGCCCGCAAATGGGGCTCGCCTTATCTGAACCGCAGATTCTTCAGCCTGATCGGTGAGACCATGGCCGACCAGCTGCTTTTGGTACTCTGCCAGCGGGACGGAAGATTCATCGCCGGCGCGCTCAATTTCATCGGTGGCGATACGCTGTTTGGGCGTTATTGGGGTTGCAGGGAAGATCAGAGATTCCTGCATTTCGAGCTCTGTTACTACCAGGCCATTGATTACGCGATCGCCCATGGGCTGGGGCGGGTCGAAGCGGGCGCGCAGGGGCCGCACAAGCTCTCGCGCGGCTATCTGCCGCAAATCACGCTGAGCGCCCACTACATCGCCGATCCTGCGTTTCGGCGCGGCGTCGAGAGGTTTCTGAGCCAGGAGCGCTCCTATGTGGAGATGGAAACCCAAGCACTCGGCGCCCGCGCGCCCTATCGCTGCGGCGGTAAGCTCGATCCGGACGATGCTTGACCAGGCTCGAATTGCCTACATACACGTCTCGCGGCACACGATGATCGGGGGTGGCCATGGCCTATGACGACGACAATATCTTCGCCAAAATTCTGCGCGGCGACCTGCCATGCCACAAGGTCTATGAGGACGATCATAGCTTCGCCTTTCTCGACATCATGCCCCGTGCCGACGGTCACACCTTGGTGATCCCGAAGGCCAAGGCTGAGAACATATTCGATATCGAGCCGGGCGACCTCTCAGGGCTGATCGGAACCGTGGCCAAGCTGGCGCCGGTCGTGCGCGATGCCATGGGTGCCGAGGGCATCCTGATCCAACAGTTCAACAACGCGGCAGCCGGCCAGATGGTGTTCCATATCCATTTCCATATCGTGCCCCGCTGGGCCAGCACCCAACTCCGCCCCCCCGGTGAACGCGTTGAGGATGACGAGGTGCTGGCGGCCTACGCCGAGAAGATCCGCAAGCAAATAGAGGCTGCATAAACCGGAAACCTCGCGCGCGAACGCGTCAGCCCGGATCGTTGGAGAGTTTGATGTCCACAGTTGCGATCATTGGCGCCAGCCATGGCATCGGGCTCGAAACCCTGCGCCTGGCGCTCAAACAGGGCCACACCGCGCGGGCGCTTGCGCGCTCGGCGGACCGCATCGCGGCAACCCACGCAAACTTGGAAAAGATTGCGGGCAGCGCGCTGAGCGAAGCCGACGTCGATCGCGCCATTGCGGGTGCCGACGTCGTGATAACGGTTTTGGGCACGCCGCCGACCCTTTCGCCGGTACAGTTGTTTTCGGATGCCGCCCGGGTTGTGACGCGTTCGATGGTGAAAAACAAAGTCGACCGCCTGATCGCCGTCACCGGCATTGGCGCCGGAGACTCGAAGGGTGTTGGCGGCTTTCTTTATGCCCAACTGTTCCAGCCAATTTTCTTGGGCACGATCTACGAGGACAAGGACCGCGAGGAGGACGTCATCCGCGAAAGCGGCCTGTCTTGGACCATCGTTCGCCCGGGATTCCTGACCCGGTTTCCGGCCAAGGGCCACTACCGCGTGCTGAGCGAACCGCACGAATGGGAAGGTGGCTTTATCACCCGCGGTGACGTCGCCGACTTCCTGCTTAAGCAGATCGACGACAAGAGCTGTGTCCACAAAACGCCCCTGCTGATCGACTAGGCCGCGTATTCATAAATGAGCATCGGCTGAACCGTTTGGGCGAAGGTCCGCCGTGCGACCGAAAGCGGACTTCATCGGGGCATCGCTTAAATGTCCGCTAATAGCCATAAGCGGACATAACGGAGACTGGTAGGCCCATGCAACTAGAGCGAACGGGTCGATTGCTCAAAACTGGGGCGGGCCCCGTGGGTGAAGACGGTGATGGGGTTCTCATCGAGACTGAATGCGGGATCGACGTTCGACTGCAGGATAGGGCTTGACCCGTAGCCCATAAGACAGCTCAGCGAGCTATTGTTCGACACTGTCGGAATCCAGCCGACCCGGGCACGGTACCGGGTCGGAGATCGTGGAGGCTATGATGCGTTGGCTCTCATCACTAGCGAATGCGTGGGGCGCGGCGGCTCGATTTGCTAGTGCGTTCGGGCAAACGGGAGAAGGGACGACTTTGTCGCCCCGGCTCCAACAGGGCTCCATCCTCGCCAAGAGTCTTGGTCGTTCGATTGCCTTCTACCAACAGGTATTCAGCTTGCGGGTGCGAGCGCAGTGGACCTCCATGCAGCTCGAGACCGATGAAGGCACCGATACGCTTCAGATCGCGGGCGTTTGGTTGGAAGACCAAAACGGACGGGTGATCGAGATATTGGAGAATGCAGACCCGGCGAAAGGCCGTGGCGAACAAAAGCCCATCAATCATATCGGTTTCGAGGTGCATGATGTTCGGGCGATGTACAAACAGGCGCTCGCCGCAGGAGCCAAGGGCGATACACCACCCATGCGGGTTATCGCCGGAGAACTAAAGGCCCACACCGCGTTCGTACGGGGGCCGGATGGCGAGAGAATCGAACTGGTTCGACTGATGACGCGCTAGGAGAATTGCGCTGGCGCCTTCTTGCGACCGTTCCAGCAGACAATTCAATCTCCGTTTCGGATCCGCAGCAGACTTCCAGCTCGGTCTAATGCGGTGTCAGCTCTTCGCCCTTAAGCGGAAATCGAGCAAAGTGTGCCCGCAGGTCCGCTTTTGGCCACTAGCGGACATTAGTGGGCAGCGAGAATCTTGCTTGCGAGCGCCTGTAACTTCCCGCTATCCCAACAGGATGGGGCAACCTCACCAGGCGACCTGACCTCCGACGCGACCCCCTACACTATCCTGTTCGAGACCGACCCCGACACCGCCGGAGACATCGAACGTTCCGGTGTTACCAAACTTGGTGAGTCGTCCAGCTACCATGAAGCCAAGGGCGTTCTCGTCTTCGAAGTTCGCCCAATTGCCACCGACCGCAAAGCTCTGCTCAATATTGATGTAGGGCGCATCGAGCGTCATGGCGACGGCCACGCCTTCCCGGTTCTCGTCGGTCCGCCTGGTGTTTCGGTCGACCTGCCGGAACAGTTCGCCGCCATCGCTCGCCAGATTGCCATTGGCGTCGGTGGTGACGACTGCCAGCGGTCCGGATTGCCGCCCCAAGCTCTTACCCGAGGTGATGCCGGGCATGGTGTAGGTTTCTGCGCTGGTACCGAACACCTGTTGGTTCGACGCGGTGGTCGTGGCGTTGGCGCCGAACGCGACCGACTGGCTATGCCCTTCTCCCACGACAGCGGTGAGGCCAATCGCCATTGAACCTGTGGCGCCGGCACGCACTGCTGCAGCCGGGCCAATGGCGGAACTGAACTCCGCCGTGCTGGCCACATTCGAGCTATCACCGACGGCCACGCTTCCTGTCGCCTCAGCTGCCGCAAATCCGCCGACCGCCGTTGACTCATCGCCAGCTGCATTAGCCGCCTGGCCCAAGCCGACGGAACCGGATCCGCTCGAGCTCGAATCTGCGCCAATTGCTATCGCGCCATTGTCTGTGGCAGTCGCGCCAACCGTGTTGCCATTGTTGTCACCGCCAATTGCGATGGCGCCACTCGCACCGGTGCTCACCGTGGCGTCACCGCCGATTGCGATAGACTGAAACGACAGCGCCTGGGCGCCGTTACCCATGTTATCTGCATCGCCGCCGATGGCGATCGCTCCCACTTGGGTCGCTTCCGCCTCATGCCCAATGGCAATGGCGTCGCCACCCGCTGGGGTTGCGGCGGCGTTGTCGCCGCAGGCGACGTTTTCGGGATTGGTGCCATCGTTGGCCGCGCCGCCTTGTGTGGCGCCAGCGCACGTGACGGCCGCGGCGGGCGT
>Ga0315336_1003225_pt1 | contig 22352 bp, 17 predicted proteins | sample ASW5metaG_FD_204512 | JGI IMG/M metagenome (GOLD analysis project Ga0315336, IMG submission 204512) | Ammonia-oxidizing marine archaeal communities from Monterey Bay, California, United States - ASW #5 | ecosystem: Environmental > Aquatic > Marine > Intertidal zone | place: USA: California... | reverse complement strand
GAGCAGACGCAGCGATACTACCGAATTGAGTCTGAGTACAGATAGGCAAATGCACCTTTGGAGTGAGCATTTCCTGTTGAAGCACCAGCGTAGCGCGGAGTTTACTCCGCGTCTGTCGCAGCGGACTTCAGTCCGCAGTGTTTTCGGAAAACAAATGCCCAGATTCGAATCGTAGAATAGTCGAAGTTCTCAAACAGGTGCTTCGGTCAGGAAAACTGCAGTGTCCCGCTGCGAACTGAAGTCCGCATCAGCAGATACGGAGTGCCCTGCCGAAGGCAGGTCCGCCCAGGGCGGAAACACCGCGCTACGCGAGAATTCACTCCATTCCGAAGGATTTCGGCAGCAACTCCCCGAGTTGAAAACGCTCCTGCAAGTCCGGATTCTTCGCGGAAGCCACGGTCACCGGCATCTCGGCATCACAGAATTCCGCAAGCACCTGGCGACAGGCTCCGCAAGGGTAGGGGAGGACCTCCTGGTCGCATACCACCGCAATGCCCAGGAAGGAAGTTTTTCCGATGCTTACCGCCTTGAAAACGGCAGTTCTCTCAGCGCAGTTCGTCAGTCCGTATGAAGAATTCTCCACGTTGCAGCCGCTGTGAATCGTCCCATCGCTGTCGAGGAGCGCGGCGCCTACCCTGAAGTTCGAATATCGCGCGTAAGCGTTTTCCATCACCGCAACCGCAGCCTCGATCAATTGCCGGGAATCATCAGTCATGATTGGCGATCTCTTTCCAAAATGCCGACAGCACCGAAGTCATCCGCTGCATGGAGGCTTGGGTTGTTTCCGTGACTTCCTCGTGGGTCAACGGGCTCTTGCTGATTCCCGCGGCCAAGTTCGAAATACAGGACAAGGCCGCCACGCGAAGGCCCGCCGCATTCGCAAGGGCGGCTTCGGGAACGGTGGACATGCCGACCGCGTCTGCGCCCAGCGTCCGGTACGTACGAATCTCGGCGGGGGTCTCGTAGAAAGGTCCGGAGGCAGCGAGGTAGATGCCCTGCTGTATTGGGACACCCGCCGACCCCGCCGCTTTTCCAAGTGTTCCGCAGAGTTCTGAATCATAGACGTTGGACTGGTCAGGAAACCGCACTCCCCAGAATGGATCGTGATCCCCGATCAGGGGGTTCGCGTGCATATGATTGATGTGATCCTCGATAATCATCAGGTCACCGGGAGAGAAATCGCCGCGGATTCCGCCTGCGGCGTTGGTCAGCATCACGATGGGAGCACCGCACGTTTTGAGCACGAAAACGGGAAGAGCGATTGCGGTCCATCCCTCTCCCTCGTAGAAATGCCTGCGCCCCTGGAAAATCAATGCTTCCCGCCCCGCAGACTCTGCGCGAACAAGGCGGCCGGCATGACCTACCACGCCGGGTTTCCCCAGTCCCGGGATCTCTTCGTACAGAATCTCATCCACGATTGTGAAGGCCTCTACAACGTCTCCCCATCCGGATCCAAGGATCATTCCCGCTGCCGGTTTCAGATCGCCCCAGCGCGATTGAACCACATCGGCTGCCTGCTGCATGATTTGATGATTCATAAAACTGTGTCCCTGTAGGTTTCTGCTTCTCCCTGCATCCCATTAACCTGGAATCAACTCGTCCAGGATTACAGGATTTGGGGATATTGACTCTTCGGTAACTTCAAACGCATTCCGGATATATTCCTGCGCGGCACGAAGTTTCCCCGAATCGTTTGCATGCAGTGTCACCAGCGGCTCGCCGGCGGTGATCGAATCTCCGATCTTTACCAATCCTGATATCCCGACCGCGTGATCGATTACGTCGGTCGTCTGCTGACGGCCGGCGCCCAGGACGATGCAGGCGCGTCCGATCATCTCTGCATCCACATCGCTGACAAAACCGGATCGTGGTGAACAAAACGGCTCTTGAGTTTCCGCTTTCGGGAGATTCTTCGGGTCTTCAATGACGCTTGCGTCGCCTCCCTGTGCCTTCACCATTTCCAGGAATTTCTCGAATGCAGCACCGCTATCGATCTTCTGACGCAGTTGTGTCGTCGCTTCTTCTTTCCCCGCGGCTTTTCCCGAAAGAACGATCATCCTCGCGCAAAGCGCTATGGTGACTTCCATCAGGTCATCCGCGCCCTCTCCCTTCAGGCATTCGATCGATTCCGCAACTTCCAGGGCGTTCCCGGCTGTGTGGCCCAGCGGCTGATTCATGTCGGTGATGATCGCGGCCATGTTCTTATTCATCCCCAGGCCGACATCCACCAGGTTTTGTGCGAGCTTCTGTGCATCATCCCTCGTTTGCATGAAGGCACCCCGGCCACACTTTACATCGAGCACCAGCGAGTCAATTCCTTCGGCAAGTTTCTTAGACATGATGCTGGCTACAATCAGTGGAATGGAGGGCACGGTCGCCGTCACATCTCTCAATGCGTACAGCTTCTTGTCGGCGGGAGCCAGGCTGGCAGTCTGACCGATAATGGAACATCCGCATCGGGTCAGGACGGATAGGAACTCTCCTTCGGAAAGGTCGGTACGATACCCGGGAATCGATTCCAGCTTGTCCAGTGTGCCGCCGGTGAGTCCCAGGCCTCGTCCGGAAATCATGGGAACCACGATGTCAAAGCAGGCCACCAGTGGAGCGAGAATCAGGGAGACCTTGTCACCGATTCCGCCGGTGGAATGCTTGTCGGCTTTTGGCGCTTCAATCGATGAGGTGTCCACAATATCCCCCGAATTCATCATGGCTTCCGTCAGGGATACGGTCTCCCGGCTGCTCATTCCCTGGAAATAGATCGCCATTGCCATCGCCGACATCTGGTAGTCGGGAATCGCCCCGCTCGAGAATCCGTCGATGAAGTAGCGAATCTCATCGCCGGTAAGGGCTTCGCCGTCGCGTTTCTTTTCGATGAGCCAGTGTGGAAGCATGGAGGAATTTTCGATTTCTAAATTCGGATTTGCTGAAACGGGTAGATCATCATCAAATCCGTCATCCAATTCCCGAAATCAAAATCATATTCCGATCGGGTGCCAGGTGGTTTTCACTTCCTGGGTGTCGAGAATCAGATACGGCCCCTGGGCGGACGGTTTCCGGAAGTCCGTTTCGGACCGGATGATCGCCCGCTTGACGTTCAGTGCCGCCAACTCTTGCAGTGTCTGCATTTCGCCTGGATCTTCTCCGTGGTAAACTGCGGCGTTCACATCCATATGAGAGGCCATGTGTTCCAGCAATTCATCCCGCTGCCCGGTCAGCAGATTCACGACGCCCGCGGGAACGTCCGAGGCGTGAAGCACTTCGCCGAACGATATCGCGGAAGTCGGCATGGAGTAGGAACAGAGCACCACGCAGGTGTTGCCCCCGGCAATCACCGGGGCCACCGCCGAAACGAGGCCCAGCAATGCCGATTCTTCCGGTGCGATGATCGTGACGACCCCGGTGGGCTCCAGCATGGAAAAGTTGAAGTGTGACGAACTCACCGGGTTCACCGAACTGAAGATCTGTTGGTATTTATCCGCCCATCCCGCATAGTAAACTAGGCGATCGATAGAACTGGAAACTTCCTTTGCCGCGATTCGCCTGGCGCGGCCCGCGCCGGCAAGTTCCGATACGAACTGCTCGCTTCGTCCTTCCAGCATCTCGGCAATGCGATAGAGGATCTGGCCTCGTAGATATGCGCTGCTCCCCGACCATCCGGAAATGGCTGCCCGGGCTGCCACCACCGCATCACGGAAATCCTTTCGTGAGCAAAGACACATATTTGCACCGGGATCCCCGTTCGATCCGGACACCGGATAGGTTCGGCCCGATTCGGTTCGCGGGAATTTGCCGTTCACGTAAATCTTGTACGTTTTCGCAACCGGTAACCTTTGAGATGTAGATTTGGCCTTGTCTGTCATGATCCTCTAGTCCAGGCGCACGTACGGCATCAGGCCGTGCAGACCGCCCTCGCGGCCGAGACCACTTTCCTTGTAGCCGCCGAACGGTGAGGAAGGGTCGAATTTGTTAAAGGTGTTGGCCCATAAAACACCCGCTCGGATTCTACTCGTCATGTGAAAAATCTTCGCGCCCTTGTCGGTCCATACGCCGCCGGAAAGCCCGTAGGGGGTGTTGTTTGCCTTTTCAATTCCTTCCGAAACCGTCCGGAAGGTTTGCACCGCAAGAACGGGCCCGAAAATTTCCTCCTGAACGATCCGGTGAGATTGCGCGGTGTTGAGGAACAGGGTGGGGCGGCACCAGAACCCCTTTTCGGGTACCCGGCAGGAAGATTGGTACAGATCGGCCCCCTCGGTCTTCCCGAGACGAATGTACCCTTCGATCTTCTCCAACTGCGGTTTAGAATTGATCGCGCCGATGTCGGTGTTCTTATCGAGAGGATCCCCGACGATCAACGTTTCAATGCGGTCTTTCAACTTTTCGATTACCACGTCCGCGACGGATTCCTGTACGAAAAGCCGCGAACCGGCACAGCAGACATGACCCTGGTTGAAGAAGATCCCGTTGACGATTCCTTCGACGGCCTGGTCGATCGCTGCGTCCTCGAACACGATGTTGGCCGCCTTGCCGCCCAACTCCAGGGTGTACTTCTTCCGGGATCCCGCAATCGCTTTTTGGATGCTCTTGCCGACTTCGGTGGACCCGGTGAATGCAATTTTGTCGATGCCGGGGTGGTTCACGATCGCGGCGCCGGTTGCGCCCTCTCCAGTCACGATGTTTACGACGCCGGGGGGAAGTCCCGCATCTCGAATCACTTCCGCGAGCTTCAACGCGGTGAGTGGCGTTGTTTCCGCGGGCTTCAGGACCACCGTGTTCCCGGTGGCAAGGGCCGGTGCAATTTTCCACGCCGCCATCAGCAAGGGGAAATTCCAGGGAATGATCTGTCCCGCAACTCCCAGGGAGGTCGGTGATTTTCCGGGAAATGCATACGCGAGCTTGTCTGCCCACCCTGCATAGTAGAAGAAGTGCGCCGCGGCGAGTGGAACATCCACATCCCTGGATTCGCGAATGGGTTTGCCGCCGTCCAGCGATTCGACAATCGCAAACTCACGGGCTCGCTCCTGGATGACCCTGGCGATCCGGTAGATATATTTTCCGCGTTCGGCCGCCGAGATCCTGGACCAGGTGTCGGTGTAGGCGGTTCGCGCCGCCTGGATCGCAAGGTCGACATCCTTCTCACCTGCGCAGGCGACTTCGGTGATGGGTTCTTCCGTTGCCGGATTGATGGTTCGGAAATAGGCGCCGTCTTGAGGCGCGACAAACTCTCCGTTAATGAAGAGTTCATACCGGGGTTCAATCTTCACGTGCGAAACACTCTCCGGAGCCGGGGCGTACTCCCAGTCCGTGTCGAAGCAAATCTTGGATCCGGTCGCGGTGCTCATGGTTCAATCCTTGGAAAAATAATCCAGGGATTGGTAGGCCCCGGTTTTCTGTTTCACAATCTGCATCAGGACGTCGTTTGCGAGGCTGCTTGCGCCAAACCGGAACCAGTCCGGACTCAACCATTCGGATCCCAGCGTTTCCCGAAGCATGACCAGGTACTGAATGGAAAGTTTCGCCTTTGATATTCCGCCTGCGGGTTTCATCCCCACCTTACGCCCGGTCTCGGAGTAATAGTCACGGATCGCCTGCAACATGACGAGAGTCACCGGGAGGGTCGCCGCGGGCTGAACCTTGCCGGTGGAGGTTTTTATGAAATCGGCTCCCGCATGCATTGCCAGGACGCTGGCCCTGCGAACATTGTCGAACGTGCTGAGTTCCCCGGTTTCCAGAATGACCTTGAGGTGCGATGCCCCGCAGGCCTGCTTGACGGCAGCGATCTCGTCGAATACGTAGGCATGCTCTCCCGCCAGAAAATGTCCGCGGGAAATCACCATATCAATTTCGTCAGCGCCTTCCTCGACCGCGAACCGCGTTTCGCTCAGTTTCACTTCGCGGGAAGCCAGTCCGCTGGGAAAGGCCGTCGCTACCGATGCTACGTGAATGCCGGAGTCGCCCAGGGCTTCGCGGGCCGCCCGGACCAGGGTGGGGTACACACAGACCGCGGCCACGTGGGGAAGACCGGGAAATGCATCATGAAGATGACGGGCCTTGTAACAAAGCTGGCTCACTTTCCCCGGGGTGTCCTGCCCTTCGAGGGTGGTGAGATCGATCATGCTCAAAGCGAGATGGAGGGCTTTGAGCTTGGACTCCTTCTTGATGCTTCTCGTTTGAAACCGGGCGCATCGCTCTTCCACACCCACCCGGTCCACCCGAGGCACGGCGCTCAGATCCGGAAGGGTCGAGGATTCGATTGTCGGGGATGTGTTCACAGCAAGCGGGAACTATAGTATCTAAGGGACATGAAATCAAGAGAGGAGAAACACCGTAGCACGGGTATGTGACCCGTGTAGCGAAGCCCAACCAGAACCCACAGGCACCGTAGCACGGGTATGCGACCCGTGTAGCGGAGCCCAACCGAAACCCACAGCACCGTGGCACGGCGCCTCCGGCCCGTGTCGGAACAAGAAAAGAGAAAAGCAGCGCACGATTGGAGCCCGCGCATTGCGTGCTCAAACGTTCTCTCCCCTTGTTCCAACACGGGCCGGAGGCGACGTATCACGTACAATTTGAGCGGGTCGAGATTGTAAGACACGCGAAATGAACCTGATTGAACTATTTCAACCCAGCCTGGCCGGCCGTCCCGGGAAACGGGCAATCCGTTTTGAAGGGCGTTGGTATACATTCGGCGAGTTGAATCGTTTGTCCGAAGCGTTGGCCTCGGGCCTCGCTTCACGCTGCGGCGTTTGCCCCGGCGACCGGATTGCGATGTACCTGGCGAATGGTCCCGAACTAATCGCCTACTACCTTGCGGGTCTGAGGCTGGGGGCCATCGTGGTGCCGATGAACGTTCTCTACCGCGACCGGGAGTTGACCCATCTTCTTGAGGATGCCGAGCCTCGGATACTTTTGTGCGACGCGGATCGATTTGCCGCATTCGCTCATCTCCGCCCACATTTCCCCTTCATCGAGGAAGTTATTGTTAGCGGTGAATCGGGGCCGCGTGACGCAGTAAAGTTCAGCGACCTGACGAATGAGTCGGCGTCGCGGCCCGCTCCGGCCGTCACCATACACGAATCAGATCCTGCATTGATGCTCTACACATCGGGAACGACCGGGCGATCCAAGGGCGCGGTGTTAACGCACGGAAATCTCGTCTCCAATATTCTTGCCTTACTCGAATGCTGGCAATGGACCGAACAGGACCGCTTTCTTCTGACCCTTCCGATGTTCCATATTCACGGGCTGTGCAACGGACTGCACGGTGCGCTTGCCTCCGGTTGCACGACGTATCTGTGTTCCAGGTTTCACGCGGGCCAGGTGATTGACACCCTGGAGAAAGAACAGTGCACCCTGTTCTTCGGTGTTCCCACGATGTACGAACGCCTGCTCCGGGAGACGGATTCAGCAGACTCGGTACCCGCAAACATGCGGCTGTATGTCTCCGGTTCCGCTCCACTTTCGTCCGACACCTTTTCGCGGTTTCGGGATAGATTCGGGCACGAGATTCTGGAGCGATACGGGATGTCGGAAACGGCGATGATCACGTCCAATTCGTTTGAAGGGCCGCGCGTGCAGGGATCTGTCGGTAAGCCGTTGCCGGGGGTTCAGATTCGCATTGCTGGAGATGATGGCGCCCTGGTCGCGGACATGCAGACGGGGGAAATCCAGGTGCGCGGACCCAATGTGATGAAGGAATACTGGAAGCAGCCCCGGTTGACAAAGGAGTCATTTGAGGATGGTTGGTTCCGGACCGGCGATCTCGGCAGAACGGATGCCGATGGGAACCTGGTGATTTGCGGCCGCCTCAAGGAGCTCATTATATGCAACGGGTACAATGTGTATCCGCAGGAGATTATCCAATACCTGACAGAGCACCCCGATATCGAGGAGGCGGCGGTCATCGGGGTCCCGGATCTTGTGAAGGGGGAAATTCCAAAGGCATACGTGGTCGCATCCAGTCCCGATCTCACGGAAGAAGCGATCAAGGACTACTGCCGGAAGCAGCTCGCGCGGTTCAAGATTCCGGAGCGAGTTGTCTTCCTGGAACAGTTGCCGCGAAATGTGATGGGGAAACTTCAACTCAACCAACTGCCCGAAAAGGAGTAGCCGCTTCTCACGCGTTGAAACTTGACTGCGGAAGTCGCATGCAGGTCTACTTGGCGGCCATGAGAATTAAACAGTCTGTCTGCTTTCCCATCTTCAAGTCACCGGAAACTTCATACGAGTCATTGTTTCAAGATGTGGCGTCAATCGGCTATTCCGCCGTCGAACTGTGGCATCGCGACGAAGATTTTGACGAGATTATCGCAACTGCTCACCGGCATTCCCTGGTGGTAGCCAGCATGTGCGGCCACCAGGCTCTGGAGGATGGTTTGAACGAACCGTCGAACCACGAGCGGATTGAAAGCGAATTGCGTACGACAATTGATGTTGCCGCCGACGGTGGAATTCCTGGTGTTATTTGCTTTAGCGGAAACCGCCGGGATGGGCTCAGCGAGGAAGAGGGAATTGAGTTCGTAGCCGATGGGTTGCGTGGAATTGCTCCCTATGCGGAAGAGAAGGGGATCAACCTCAATCTTGAGCTGCTGAACTCGAAAGTTGACCATCCTGGATATCAATGCGACCGGACAGCATTCGGCGTCGCCGTTTGTGAGCGTGTCTCGAACCCCCGGGTCAAGTTGCTGTACGATATTTATCACATGCAGATCATGGAGGGGGACGTGATTCGAACGATTCGTGAGAACATCGGCTGGATCGGTCACTTCCATACCGCGGGAAATCCCGGGCGAGCCGACATGGACGATGCACAGGAACTGAATTACCGGGGTATCTGCGCCGCCATCGCCGATACGTCCTACGACGGATATGTAGGACACGAACTCACTCCAAAGGGCGACCTCTCCCAGGCCCTTCGAGATTCGTTCTCGATTTGCGACGTTTGAATCGATGCACAGGCCCCTCGGTCGCAGAACCGGTATCCGGTCCGGGCAGCGACTCCCCGGGCACGCTCAAAACGCGATGCCGCGCGGCATTGGGTCGATGGAAAACCAGGACGCCAGCGATTGTGCAATATCGTAGAAGCCGTTTCGAATGCCAAGCGATTGACCCGGGGTTTGCGGTTCATAGACGAGCAGGGGGACATACTCGCGCGTGTGGTCCGCCCCCTTGAACGTCGGATCGTTTCCATGATCGGCGGTGATGATGAGTTTGTCCGAAGGTTCGATGCATGCGAGGAAGTCCCCGAGCCAGGCGTCGGTCTGCCGCAGCGCGGCGGCATATCCCTTTGGATCCCTGCGGTGGCCATACAGCATGTCGAAGTCGATGAAGTTCGCAAAAATCAGCCCGTCTTTCTTTTCGCGATAAAACCGCTCAACCGCGACCTGGGAACTCAGGTTGTCCGGGGTGTGGTCAGACTCCGTGATTCCTTTTCGATTGAAGATATCCTCAATCTTGCCGACGGCATACACCGGGCAACCGGCCTCGCACAAAGCTTCCAGGATCGTCTGCTCGCTAGTTTCAAAGGAGAAATCCCTTCGTTCCTTGGTGCGAGTGAAAGTTCCCCCCGAGCCGGTGAAGGGGCGCGCGATTACTCGGCCAATTCGAAGAGGATTGCAGAGCTCCCGGGCAATGGAACAGATTCGGTACAGCTCTTCTATGGAGATCACGCCGGTGTGAGCTGCGATCTGAAATACGGAATCGCTGCTGGTGTAAACGATGAGGCGTCCGTCCTCCAGAGCCTGGTCGCCGAGTTCCTGAACGATTTGAGTACCGCTGGCTGCGCGATTGCCGATGACTTTACGGCCTACCCGGGCCTCGAACTCCGTAATCAGTTCCAGTGAAAACGAAGGCGGCCCCTCGGGAAAGGTCGAGAATCCCGGATTCATCTCCAGGCCGGCAATCTCCCAATGCCCGGTGATCGTGTCCTTTCCATCGGATACCTCTCGCATTGCCCCGAAGGATGCGGTCGGGGCGGCCGCGGGCTGAACGCCGGATATCGGTATTCCGTGGGGGAGTAGAGCCGGAATGTTTCCGAGGCCCAGACGCTGCAATTCAGGAAGCTCGAGGCCACCCACTGAAGTGGCGGTTTTTTGAAGGGTCGCCGATCCTGCATCGCCGTAGCGGTCTGCGTCAGGGGCCTCGCCGATGCCGACCGAATCGAGAACGATGAGAATGACTTTCAAGAATGGTTTGCCGGTGACGTGATGTGACAGGCATGGAGAGGCGGGCTACGTGGTTTCCGGCTCGTCGGCGGGCTCCACATCATCGGTCTCCGATTCGACGGAGTCCTCCTCCGCCGAATCTGCTTCCGCCGCCTGTTCGTCGAATATTTCCGCTTGCGTCCTGAAATTGGCATCCGCCAGGAGCTGGGACTGCCAGTCCGAAAAGAGGCGGGAGGAGATTTGTGTGCGCAGCATTCGCGAGATGTCTCCTTCGATGGCCGGCAGGGTGCTCGGGTCTGCCGGTGCGCGTTCCAACACATAAGCCACCAGCATGCCCTCCGGAGTTTCAACCGGTTCCGCGGCCTCTCCCTCGTTCCGATCAAAAACAGCCCGCGCGACGGCTTGTCCGATGACTCCGTTGGTGAGGCCGCCCTGCTCAGTAAACGGACCTGTTTCGAACGTGGTCAGTCCGAATTCCGAAAACACTTCGGCGACTTCGTTGCTGGAAGCGGCCTCGTTGAGAGCAGTCGAAACCTCCGTAGCCCGACTCGTAAGTGCTTTTCGCTGTGCGTCGAATTGCGCCAGGGGCATGACTTTCTCCTGAACTTCGGCGAATACGGGAATTCGTGGCTCCACTCTCTCCTCCAGGGCGAGCACGTAGACGCCGTCTTCGGCCGGAACCGGATTGCTGAAGTACTCATCATCATTCGGGAAAAGTTGAAAAGCAGTGTCCCGAAACTGCTTGAAGCCGTACGCGATATCCGGAAGGTCAAGTGATTCGGAAAACAGTCCGGATGTTTGGGTCTCCTTCCCGAGCGACTTCGCTGCATCGGCAAAATCGGGAGCATTCCCGTCCCGATCGGTCGGCAGCAGGTACACCAGCTCGTTGGCCTGCTCCAGCGCTTTGTAGGCGGCTGCATCTTTCGCCAGTTGTTCTCGGATTTCGCCTTGAACTTCTTCGAGCTGCCGATAGGTTACCGGCTCGGACGAAGGCGCGACGGCATTGGTGGCGGCCACGAGAGTGTCGGCTACATTGTTCGATTCAATCGTTGAAAACTGGTCGAGATTGGCATCGTAGAAGGACTTGATTTGATCTTCGGTGATTGCGTCCGGATCCAGGTAATCATCCAGCGCGAATTTCACGTACTTGACGCTGACCTGCTCTGCCAATTCGAACTGCTCTTTGTTTAGCGCGAAAAAGTCGCGCGCATCTTCCTCGGAAATATCCACTTCGTCCGCGACATCGCCGGGACTCATCACCGCGTACACCACGTTGAATTCATCGAGGGAAACGGAGAACTCCCTGGAGATATCGTAGGGGGGAGTAAGCGTTGTCTGGCTGACCATCTGCCTGAGTTTGGCCAGGGCCAGTTCCTCGGCGATATGGTCCTCGAACCGCTTCCGCGTCATTTCAACACCGAGTTGGGATGCGGTGGCGCTCGAGAGATCCCGGGTCACGAAAGAGCTATAGGCTTGATAGTCAAATTCACCGTTGGCGGAAAAGTTCTGTTCGAGGGCTTCCCGAACCTCATCCTGCCCAACCTTGAAGCCAAGTTCGCGGGTCTTCCGCAAGGCGATCAGTCGTTTCCAGGCGAGATTGTCAACTTCCTCGAGGATGTCCCGTGTTAATGCGATGGCCTGGCCCGACTGCAGCACAAGGCTCACATAGACCGAGAACCTGGAGAGGTTGAATTCCTCAATCGAGACTGCTTTGCCGTCCAACTCACCGGGGGAGGTCTGGGAAGCGAAAGCATCGGGATCCGGGGTCTGCGTTCCCCAGAATACGAAGGAGATGATGACGAGTAGCATAAACACCACCCACAGAATCTTATTCTGAATCAGGCGGTGAAATTTCGTTATGAGCATTGTCATGGCAGAACCCTCGAAGCAGGCAAAAATGGCCCAAAACGGGAGAAAGTAGCGTTCCTGCGCAAGATCGTCAAGAAGATCGACGGTAGGTAGGGGGCAAAAACAGGCACAAAATCAGGCAAAATTGGAATTCTCCATCCAAGGTCCGAATTGCACCATCGGAAGCCAAATCGGTAAGGCGGGAGATCGGAATCCCGCCCCAAACAGGAAGGACCGCCATTCCAATGAAGTGTCCCACGTGGGACATGTTGCAGATCTGGATGGGTGTCTAACGTGGGACAAGTTGTAGATCTGGCAGGGTGTCTCACGTGGGACATGTTGTAGATCTGGCAGGGTGTCTCACGTGGGACATATTGTAGATCTGGCGGGGTGTCTCACGTGGGACATGCTGTAGATCTGGCGGGGTGTCTCACGTAGGACAGATCGGAGATCTGGTGGGGTGTCCCACGTGAGACATATTGTAGATCAGGTGGGGTGTCCCACGTGAGACATATTGTAGATCTGGCGGGGTGTCCCACGTGGGACATGTTGTTGATCTGGTGAACGCTAGGCGGGAAGTGAATTTCCGTTCAACAGGCCCATGGCCAGTAAGGCTGCTACCACGATTGCGAGGGCGATTCTATAGTATCCGAAAATGGTGAGGCCGTGGCTTTTGAGATATTCGACCATCCACCGCACGGCAATGACGGCGGAGATGAATGCCATGGCAAATCCAGTGAGAATGCTGGACCAGCCGTATGAGTCGAGAATCACGGATCCATGCGCAGTCGCGTCGTACATCGTCGAAGCGGAAAGTGTCAATGCTCCCAGGAGAAAGCTGAAGACTACGGAGGAGCGGAGAGAGAGTCCCACGAGGATTCCGGCCACGATGGTAACCAGGCTTCTGCTGGTTCCCGGCCAGACTGCAATACATTGAACCACTCCGATCACGAGCGCGCATTTCCAGGAAATCGCGTACAAGTCAATTCCCTGATCCGGGGGAGCCTTTTTGCGGTTTCGTGAAACCACCAGAATAGCAACTCCGCCGACAAACCACGCCGCAACCACCCACTTCAGACCAAACAGGAGTTCCTTAATCGCAGTTCCCGCCAGGAGGCCGACCACGGCGGCCGGCACGAATGCGACACACAGGTTGGCCAGCAGGAGGCAACCTTCGCGATCACGGCCCGCGAGTCCTCGAAGCATTCTGCGCAGGTCCTCCCAATAGAGTCCAAGTACCGCGAGAATGGCTCCGGCCTGGATACAAATGGCGTACGCATCGGCCGCAACTTTCGTCTCTTCCGTGGTCCCGATCCCCATCGCCCGTTGGGCAAGGATCAAGTGACCGGTTGAGCTGACCGGCAAAAACTCCGTGAATCCTTCCACCATGCCGAGCACAATGGCTTGTCCAATGCCCATCTGGGTGGGCCCGGAGTCTTCCGACTGACTGCAGGATCCGCAGGTGCTCGCCGCGAAAATCGCCGCGAGCGCAAAGAGAAAATTCCTGGATTTGGCGGAGAACGTCATGCGATAGAACTTAAAGGATCTTCAATTTCGGAAGATCCTGGATGTCGACGTGTCCGACAACCCGGTCGTCATCATCCAGCACGATCAGGTCGTTGATCTTGCGCGTACGGAGGATGTTCAGAATATCCACTGCGAGATCCGTATCACGTACGGTGATGGGATTCGGCGTCATGGCTTCATCGATTGAGAAATCGTTTACCTGGCCGCCCCCGGCCAGAAGCCGCCGCAAATCGCCGTCGGTGAAAATACCGGTCAACGCTCCGTCGGAATCGAGTACGGCTACCGCGCCGGATCGGCACCCGGTCATGGCGAGAATCGCTTCGTGGACGGTTGCGCCGGAGTGAACGGTGGCGAGCCGGTTGCCCGCGCGCATCACGTCTCCTACCCGGAGCAGGAGGGTACGGCCGATGGCCCCGCCGGGATGCAGCTTCGCATAGTCGTCCTGGGAGAATCCCCGGGCTTCGAGAAGGGTCATTGCGAGAGCGTCGCCGACGGCCAGCATGGCCGCGGTGCTGGCGGTCGGCGCCATGTTGAAGGGGCAGGCTTCTCGATCCACCGTGATAGGAATGACGGTGTCGCTGTCCCGTACCAGCGGGCTGTCGAGCACGCCGGAAATGGCAACCAGGTATGTCTCGCGGAGGCGGATCATGGGAACGAGTCGGAGGAGTTCCTCGGTGCTGCCGCTGTAGCTGAGCGCGAGTACGACATCCCTGCTTCCCAGGATGCCGACATCTCCGTGCATGGCTTCGGAGGGGTGGAGCACGACCGCCGGAGAGCCGGTGCTGGTAAGGGTGGCGGCGATCTTGGAACCGATGTGGAGGCTTTTCCCCACCCCGGTGACAATGATTTTCCCGCCTTGAGACAGGATCATGAGAATTCTTTCCACCACATCGGTGAAAGAGTCTCCGAGGCTGTTGCGCACCTGCGCAAGCCCCTCCATCTCTATATCAATCACCTCACGGGCGCGCTGAACATAATCCAAAACTAATCTCCCGGATATCCCAAGGGTGATCCAACCACAAAGAGGTTCGGTCTGCGAAGCGCAATCTTCCTTGAATCACGTGGAATACCGTGGGTAACCTGCCGCAGCAGTCAATTCCAGAACTACGAGAGGTCCGGCGAAATGAAACGACGCGAATTTCTGACACGGGGTGCAGCGGGGGCGGCGGCGGCGGGCATTTTAACCGGGTGCAGTCCGGAATCTGTCTCCAGCGGGGAAGCGCCGGCGGTAACAGGCAAAAAGGTTTTCTGGAGGCTGGCATCCAGTTTCTCGCCCTCGCTCGATACGATTTTCGGGGCCGCGGAAGTGCTTTCCCGACGTGTTGAGGCGCTCACACACGGGAATTTCAAAATCCAGGTGGGTGCCGCGGGAGAATTTCTGCCCGGGCTGCAGGTTCTCGATGGGGTGGAAAGCGGCTCGGTGCAAGTCGGCCACACAGCTTCGTATTACTATAAGGGTAAGAATCTTTCCCTGGTTTACGACACAGCTCTTCCTTTTGGACTCACCGCCCGGCAGCAGCTTGCGTGGCTCTACGAAGGGGGCGGGAGAGAAATCATCAATAAGGTATACGCCGATTTTAATATTGTTTCATTTCCAGGCGGAAATACCGGGACCCAGATGGGCGGTTGGTTCCGCAGAGACATCGAATCTCTCGACGACCTCAATGGATTGAAGATGCGGATCCCGGGCCTGGGTGGGGAAGTTATGAGCCTCCTGGGCGTTACCGTACAGGTAATCGCGGCCCCGGAGATCTATCCGGCACTCGAGCGCGGGGCCATCGATGCTACGGAGTGGGTGGGGCCGTACGACGACGAAAAGCTCGGGTTTCACAAGGTTGCGGATCACTATGTCTATCCCGGGTGGTGGGAGCCGGGGCCATCCCTTTCCTTCATCGTCAACCAGTCCGCCTGGGACGCCTTGCCCGCGGACTACAAGGCGGCATTCGAAGCGGCATCCCACGAAGCAGGTTTGACAATGCTGACCAAGTACGACGCCAAGAATCCGGCCGCACTGAAGCGATTGATCGAGGGCGGGATTCACATCAAGCCTTTTCCGAAAGATGTCCTTGAGGCGTCGTACGAGGCATTCAATGAACTCGTTGCCGAGTACCGCAGCAAGGACAAACAATTCGCCGGGATTTATGATCAGTGGGATTCCTACCGCAAAGCGTCCGCAAAGTGGTTCGGATACGCCGAGAGCGCCTACTTGAATTTCTCCACAACCGTGTAGCCCGCGCATCGCACTCTTCCCTTGCTGCGCCACGTGGATGTCAGATTGTCTTACGGACGAACCGCTGGGCCATCGCGGGGTACAGTTCCGGTTGAGCCTCCGCTACAAAGGCGGGATACCGTGCACGGTTACGGTGGCAGGGTGGAAACCCGGACCCGATGAGCTCTGGCGGGGGCCGAACCGGTGTCGGTCAGAGAATCAATGCCGCCGGAACCGGGGATGAGTGTCTGGCCCGCGACTGGATTCCAGCTCACGGCAGGTAAGTCTTCCGAGCGCTCCAGGGAATAGAGCCGGTTCGAGGAAGACGGGTACTCCACCACTACACTGGGGAAGACACCCGAGATTCTAAAGAAGGAGTTACTGTCATTCGGGTTGGTGTCCGCGGCATGCTCCTCGGCATTTTTGTGCACGTCGCCATCATTGTTCTGCGCGCCGTCCGCCGCATTGGAGGGGTTCAGGCCGTACTGCAGCTCCCACACATCGAGCATGGTGTCGTTGTCATCGTCCGGATCGGAAAAATTCCAGTCACCGTCCCCATCGTTGTCGAGCAACGTGGTCATGCTCGTGGACACGTTGTTGTTGGTATCAACATCGTTGTTCGCAGTAATCTGTCCGGTGTTGGTGACGATCTCCGGCGCCGTCGGCGACACGGTGGCGGAAAAGAGGACCTGGGTCGCCGAGCCGGATTCTAGCTCTCCCAGCGCGCAGTTGATGGTGCCGCCGAAGACAAAGCAGGAAGCGGGGAGGGTGGCCTCGTCGATTTCGAGGTAGCCGGGAGGGTTGTCCACCAGGGTAACATTCTGGGCGGCCCAGGGGCCTGCATTTGAGACCACCAGCATGAAGTCGATCCGGTCTGATGTGTCGAGTTCCGGCGTTGCCGATTTCACAATGGAGACATCGCCCAGCTGCGTAACCGCGGAGATCGCGGTATTTGTGTTGTTGGCGGGATTGGGGTCTCCTTCGTTGGTTGATCCTGCCACGGCTACGTTGGTGATGAGGCCGAGGGCGGAAACGTCGGCGGTGGCCTGGAACATGACGGTCTCCGATGAACCGACCGCGATCGTGCCAAGCGCGAAAAGCTGGGTACCCATGGGGGTGAGTCCGGAAGGCATCTGGTCAACGACCGAAACATTGTACGCCACATCCGGACCGTTGTTCGAAACGGTCAGGGTATACATGAACGGGATTCCGGCCGAGACGAGGGCGGGAGCGGTCTTGTTCATGACCAGGTCGGATTGTTCGGTAATATCCGTGATTGCAACCGTCATCGTTGCGGTGCTCGCGAGGGGGAACACCGAATTGTCGATGACCTGCACGATCACTTCGAGTTCCTCGTTGGATTCGAAATCAAGCTGCACCGGATCGCTCACCCTGAGCTTCCCGCTGAGGGCGCCGATGCTGAAGGCGGTTTCACCGCTTCCGCCCGTGATCGAGTAGGTAAGGAATTGTCCGCCGTCGAGTTCAGCGGCGAGGACGTCGCCGACCACGGTAAGAATGGGGCTGTTTTCGGGTACATCGAAGTTCTGATCGACAATAATGGGCGGAAGGTTGGTGCCGAAGGTGAAAAAGTATGCTCCGCCTTCATTTCCATCCGCGAAAGGTGCCCCTACGATCATATCGGTACCGTGAAGGACCATAGATCTTCCGAATTCGTCGCTTGAGTCCTCGTCGAACGCCGTGAACTTGGTGACTTGGCCCCATTGTCCGGAGCCGCCGAAATCTTCATCGAATAGATAAGCGGATCCCGCGTCTACACCGGCTGAATTGTCTTCCGGCGCCCCTGCGATGGCGGTGGTGCCGCTCAGGCCCACGCCGATTCCGAAGTGATCATTCGACGAAGCATCGTCCGCCGACAATTTTACAACCTGTCCCCAATTGCCCGCACCCCCCTGGTTGGCGTCGAAGATATAGGCTGCCCCCGCCTCGTTGGGTCCCTCATCCTTTTCCGGCGCGCCTATGATCACTCGCGAGCCATCGACGAAAACCGAGGTCCCGAAATTTGCGCCGGAGGATGGATCGGTCGGGGTCAGCTTCTTTACCTGTCCCCAGTTGTTGAGACCGCCCTGGTTCTTGCTGAAGACGTAGGCGGAGCCGGCGTCCTGCGATTCGTTAAACGGTGATCCGACGACCAGCGTGTCGCCGGATAGAGACAACCCGAACCCAAAGCGGTCGTTTGTTCCCTGGTCCCCCGCAATGATAGTTTTTAAAAACACCCAATTGGTTACTGCGCCGATCTGCACAAATACATAAACCTCGCCGTTGTCAAAATCCTCTTCTGGGGCACTTGCCATCAACACAGATCCGCTCAAGTCGACCTGAGTCCCCATATGCGCGCCGCTATCGATTCCAGGTATCGTCAATTTTGCTACTTCGCCCCACTGATTGGCACCGCCTTCATTGCGGTGAAAGACGTACACGGCGCCTCCACCTGAAGCCTCAGTGTCTTCGCCCGGCGCGCCAACGGCGACGAAGTCACCGGAGATCGCCACGTCGGTACCGAACTCATCCGCGGTGAATTGGTCGGATGCTATCAGTTTCTTGACTTTGCCCCAGGCATCGGAGCCGCCGACATCCCGCTCATGCACATAGGCCGAACCGCTGCCGGCGAAGCCTGCGTTGGCCTCGGGAGCGCCCAGGACCGCGGTATCCCCGTCGAGATCCACCCGGGCGGCGAAATGAGCGTCGCCATCCGATGATTCGGGGGAATGCTTGGGCCCGTCGACGGGAAACAGCACTGCGTTGGACGCAACAAACGAGGCGAGCCAAAAGCCGGTCGCTATCCGAATCGTCATTGACAAGTTTGATCCGATCGTGCTGATCCCCTACCGAAGGAGTATACATCGTGAGGTGAAGAGTATTCTTACTATAGTATAGCTTGACATGGTTTGAATGCAAAAATGTTTCACTCGAATATGCGTAGGTATAAAGGCCTATATATTGGAGGCCTCTCCGCTTTACAACAGCCAGGTCACGATTTCCGGAAACACGAAGAGAAGAGCCAGCCCGATGATCTGAATGATAATGAAAGGGATCACGCCTTTGTAGATATCAGTGGTCTTGATGCCTTCAGGCGTGACCCCGCGCAGGTAGAAAAGGGCGAATCCGAAAGGAGGAGTGAGAAAGGAAGTTTGGAGGTTCATTCCGACCATCACCCCAAACCAGACGAGGTCGACATCCATCTTCGCCAGTACCGGTGCGAGGAGGGGGATGACGATGAATGCAATTTCAAAAAAATCGATGAAGAAACCCAGGACGAAAATCAGGAGATTCGCTGCCACGAGGGCTCCAATCCTGCCGCCGGGAAGATGCATCATCAGGTTCTCGATCCAGATGTCACCGAAGAGTCCGCGAAAGACCAGGGCGAAGGCGGTGGAACCAATGAGGAGGAAGACCACCATGGTCGTAAGTCGCGCGGTGCTCTCCATGGTTTCGCGCAGGCCTTTTTTCGTGAGGCGCTTCGAACACAGCGCGATAAGGATCGAACCCAGAGCCCCCAGCGCCCCGGCCTCAGTCGGCGTTGCAATTCCGGCAAAAATGCTGCCGAGCACGACCAGGATGAGGATCAGCGGCGGCAGCATCACCAACATGACCTGGCGGAGGAGTTGGCCGAGGGGAATGTCTCTTACTTCGCGCGGCAGGGCAGGGGCGGCGGCAGGGCGAATCCAGGCTACTGCGGCCACATAGATCGCGTACATGGAGGCAAGGATGATACCGGGCGTCAAGGAGCCTACGAACAGATCGCCGACGGATACACCGAGCTGATCGGCGAGCACCACGAGAACAACGCTGGGGGGAATGATCTGGCCCAGGGTCCCGGAGGCCGCGATGACCCCGGTGGAGAGTGTCTTTGCATAGCCGTAGCGCATCATCACCGGCAACGAGATCAGGCCCATCGCGACCACCGATGCGCCGATGACCCCGGTAGCCGCGGCCAAGAGTGCTCCGACAAATACGACGGCCAGGGCAAGTCCGCCCCGAGCCGGGCCGAACAGGATGCCGATGGTTTTGAGGAGGTCCTCCGCCAGGCGTGTCTTCTCCAGCATCGTTCCCATGAAAATGAAAAACGGCACTGCCAGCAGGACGTAATTGGACATGATTCCGAAGATTCTCTCCGGCATGGAGTAGAGGTACGGCCAATCGAAAAACCCCATCTGAATGCCGACACACGCGAAGATCAGTGACACGCCGCCCAGAGAGAATGCGACGGGATACCCGGAGAAAATGAAGAGAAGAACAGTCCCGAACATCATCGGCGCGATGAATTCGCCGCCGCTCACAGGCTGTCCCTATCGTCGGCCGAGGCGTCCATTCCGTCTCGCAGGTTCCGGACTTCCTTCACGGCCTGGGACAATCCCTGGAAGATCAGGAGCACAAAGGCGATCGGGATCAGTGTTTTTACCGGATAGCGGGGCAGGCCGCCGGGATCAGAGGACTCTTCCAGAATCTCCCACGACGATGCCACCGAGCCCCACGTAGCCCACAACATCATGCAGGAAAAGGGAATGAGGAAGAGAAAAGTCCCGGCCAGGTTTATGCATGCCCGTGCTTTCGGGTTCAGACGCTCATAGACCACGTCAACCCGGACATGTGCGTTGCGCTTCAGGGCAAAGGCGCCTCCCAACAGGAAGACGGCACTGAACAGGTACCATTGCAATTCCAGCAGCGCGTTCGAAGTCAGGTTGATGCCTAGATGCCGGCCCGAGTATCTCGCGATCGTGTTGTAGGAAGCGATCAACACCATTGCCAGGGTGAGCCAGCAGACCATCCCGCCCAGCCGCTCGTTGAACCAGTCAACGCCATCCGAAAATCGAGTCAGTGCCTTCCTCATCAGGGAGTGAAATCAACGGGAATACGAAGAAATTGGCAATCCAAATCCGGTGTAACCGAAGCTTGCAGCCCCCGGTGACAGCCCACGGACGGCCAAGCCGGCCCGCGTACCGGGGTTCGTTGATTGTTTCTCTTATAGATCCGTCACATCTGGAGTTGAAATTTTTGGATTCCCGGGTACCATCCGGCCTTTCAGTACTGCAATCAGAGAATACCGGGGAACTCCTTAGAGGAACCGGCACCCCAAGAGGAAGAAATGTTTGAGCAAGTAAAACCGGCACCTCCCGATGCGATTCTCGGTCTCACCGAGGCGTTCAGGAACGACAACAACCCGTCCAAGATCAATCTTGGAGTGGGCGTATATAAAGATGACAACGGGCACACTCCCATTCTGAAATGTGTCAAAGAGGCGGAGGCGCGACTCGAGAAGGAAGAGACTTCGAAGTCATACCTTCCGATCAACGGTTCTCCCGAATACGGGAAACAGGTTCAGAATATGCTGTTTGGTGATGGCCACAGCATCCTCGACAGTGGCCGGGCATTGACGGCGCATAGTCCCGGCGGAACCGGCGGCCTGCGCGTGGGAGGGGACACGATTCATGAGTTGTCGCCGGGCGCGAAGATCTGGGTCAGCAAACCTACGTGGGCGAATCACAAGGGGATTTTCTCGAATGCGGGCATCGAGATCGCGGAGTATCCCTACTACAATTCGGAGACCATGGGCGTCGACTGGGACGGCATGCGTGAAGTCCTGGGGAAAGTCCCGGCCGGAGACGTGGTTCTGCTGCACGTTTGCTGCCACAATCCGACCGGCGTGGATCTGAACGTTAGCCAGTGGAACGAAGTGGCCGGGCTCGCGGAAAAGAATGGGTGGATTCCGTTTCTTGATTTTGCATACCAGGGATTTGCTGATGGTCTCGAAGAGGATGCGGCCCCCGTGCTTCCGTTTCTCGACGCCGGCATTGAAATGTTTATCTCGAGTTCGTTTTCGAAAAATTTCGGTCTCTATTCCGAGCGCACGGGTGCGCTGACGCTGATCGGAAAGTCGGCGGATGCCGCCGCCGCCGCTTTCAGCCATTCGAAAACGCTGGTTCGCCGGAACTATTCCAACCCGCCGTCCCATGGGGGAGCCATCGTGGTGACCGTACTCCAGGACGATTCGCTTCGATCACTCTGGAGCGACGAGGTGGCAGGAATGCGGGACCGGATTCACGGCATGAGAGTCGCGATGGCCGATGGGCTGAAGGCCCGGGGGGTCGAGCGCGATTTCTCTTTTATCGTCAAGCAACGGGGCATGTTCTCTTTCAGCGGATTGCGAAAAGACCAGGTGCAAAGGCTGCGTGACGAAAAGAGCATTTATGTCGTAGGTGACGGTCGAATCAATGTGGCGGGTATTACCTCGAAAAGCATAGACTATTTGTGCGAATCGCTCGCGGAGGTTTTGAGCTAGAAATCTTCATTGGCGACCTGGTTTCGAGCGAAGAGCCCGCGATTTCCCGCATCGGGGAATCCCCTATACCTGTCCATCATTTTTTCGAATTGAGTAGTTGATTATTCATTCCCGGGGTGTATGTTGGATTTGGAGCTAAGTGGCCGCCTTGGTGCGTTCTGGAAAACTCCTCCTGCTGGGTTGCTCCGCAGTCTACTCCATCCCAGGGCGGTCACCGATTTACGACTACGAAGTTACGAAACCCTTAACCTCTAAACCTTCACACCTGGGTCATGGGGCGAATCTTCCCTTCAAGACCCCACATTCGCCT
>Ga0315336_1003224_pt1 | contig 22353 bp, 18 predicted proteins | sample ASW5metaG_FD_204512 | JGI IMG/M metagenome (GOLD analysis project Ga0315336, IMG submission 204512) | Ammonia-oxidizing marine archaeal communities from Monterey Bay, California, United States - ASW #5 | ecosystem: Environmental > Aquatic > Marine > Intertidal zone | place: USA: California... | reverse complement strand
CAAACGTATCAATTCTTTGGCCGTCATTTCTGAAGTGTATCAATTGATGGGGTATGCCACGTTGTAAATACGTGCTCACCCCCGCTAGTCGATGAGGGACATTGTCCTCGCGAACACTTTCAGCTTTTGGAGCATAGTTGTATTTTTCAAGCCGTGTATTGAGTGCCGGATAATCCGGGAAAAGGCCCAAAAAGAACAAACTGTGGAGAGTGACCTCTATCAAGGCAATAAATGCAAGAGGGCTAATTATGAGCGCAAGTATAAAATTGCGCATACTTAGTTACCGACTATCATTGATATATATATCTTTTTTATATTCTACTTATTCGGGTTAAAAAGTCAAAAGTAATGGGTCGTGTTGTTAGTTTTCACCTTCGTTCAATATGCCATCGGCTCGCAGCTGAGAAAGCTCTTCCTCGCTGTGGTGCAATAAATCCGTGACAATTTGCCCGTTGTGCTCGCCTAGCGTTGCGGCTTCAAGCTCCAAATCCTCCGGATAATCAGAATATTTAATTGGCATGCCCGGGATGTCGAACTCGCCCGCGATCCGATCCGTAATGGTGCGAACCGTACCCCGGTGACGCAAGTGCGGATGATTGATCGTTTCTTCGACGGTTAATATGGGCGCTACGGGAACCCCAAATTCTTCCATCTTAGAAATCGCATCTTCGTGGCTTGGAAAAGTACTCAGCCAAGTTTCAACCAGTTCTATGACTTCATCCAAGTTAGCCAGACGTTCCTGATCCGTTGTCCAGCCTTCTTGAGTAGCCAGTTCCGGACGTCCCATCGCGGCGCATAAGTCCTTAAAGTGATGCAGAAACCCCATGATCATGATGTCGCCGCCATTGGCACGAAAAACACCGGCAGGGCACACGTAGCTCATGTGGCGGCCGCCACGGGTCGGTTTCATTTCTCCGTAACTACCGCTGTATTGGTGAACGTTTACTTCGTGACAGTGATAGTAAGCATCCAGCAATGCGACATCCAAGTGCTGGCCCCGTCCGGTACGATCCCGGTGATATATAGCAGCCAATACAGCGAAAGCACCGTGTACGCCCGTGCTGGCGTCGCCGATGCCCAGCAACGGAATTGAGGGCGCGTCATTTGGGTCGCCGATCATGGATGTGACGCCGGCGTAGGCTTGGGCGATGTAGTCGTACCCAGGTTTCTCGGCCAAGGGTCCGGATTGCCCCATCGCCGAGATCGAACACAGGATGATGTCTTCTTTCAGTTCCTTGAGGACATCATATCCAAGCCCCATTGAGGCCAATCGTCCAGGCTTAAAATTTTCGACCACCACATCCATATGCGGAATGAGTTCCTTCACCAATTCAACGCCGCGCGGGTCTCGTAAATTTACACAAAAGCTCTGTTTGCCTAGATTTTGTTGGATGTAGTAGAGACTGCGTTCGTTTCGGATTTTTGACATGCGCCGAGCCAATTCACCGTCCGGCGCTGATTCGACCTTGATAACGTCTGCACCCATCTCGGCAAACATACGCGTGCATGTGGGGCCCGCAAGTGCCCTGGTAAAGTCGAGAATTTTCAGTCCCGCGAATAGTGGTTCCAACCCATCAGCCATGATCAATCTCTCCCCAGATACGGTTCTCGAAATTACGCTACTTGTCAGACGTTCTTTTCTTTAATTATCCCTGCTTCCCGAAGTGCGGCCAACTCTTCATCCGAACGTCCCAATAAGTCAGTCACGATCTCGGCATTATGTTCGCCAAGGGTAGGGGCGTCGAGCGTCGGCAAATCAGGAAATTTTGAGAATTTGGGAGGCAGACCCGGGATATCGAACTCACCCGCGATCCGGTCGTTTATAGTGCGCACGGTTCCCCGCTCGCGCAGATGGGGATGCGCCACAGTTTCCGCAATCGTTAAAACCGGACCTGCCGGGACACCAAATTCGTCAAGTTTGTCCATGGCTGAATCCCGGTCCGGAAAACTTTGCAGCCATGTCTCAATGATCTCGATAACTTCGTCCAAATTTTCGAGACGCCCTTCATCGGTTCCCAGTCTTTCGTCTTCCGCCAATTCAGGCCGGTTCATCGCCGCGCATAAATCCTTCCAGTGATGAAGGAAAGACATGATGGTGATATAGCCGCCATTTGCTTTGAAAACGCCGGCAGGGGCCAAATAATTCATATGGCGCCCCGTCCTATTAGGTTCGATCTCACCGTTACTGCCACTGTACTGATGAATACTCGCTTCGTGGCTATTGTAGTAGGTGTCGAGAATACTCACATCCAAGTGCTGGCCCTCGCCGGTGCGGTCCCGGTGATAGAGGGCGGCAAGTACCGAGAATGCTCCCATAACGCCGGTACTCACGTCGCCGATTGCTAGCTGAGGAAAGCAGGGTGCTTCGTCCGGGTCACCAACCATTGATGTAACGCCGGCGTATGACTGGGCGATCATATCGTAGCCGGGTTTTTTGGCGAGTTGACCCGACTGACCCAGAGAAGAAATCGAGCAAAGAATTATGTCTTCTTTAAGTTCCATCAAGTCGTCGTACCCAAGGCCCATATTGGCCATGACGCCTGGTTTAAAGTTCTGAACCACTACGTCTACGTGCGGCACCAGATCTTTGACCAACTGCATCCCTTTGGGGTTGCGCACATCGACGCAAAAGCTCTTTTTCCCAATATTGTGCTGGACAAAATAGAGGCTGCGCTCGTTCCTGATTTTGGAGACGTGGCGGACAAGGTCGCCGTCCGGAAAGGCTTCGATCTTTATCACTTCGGCACCCAGTTCGGAGAACATGCGCGTGCAAGTGGGGCCGGCGACTGCCCGGGTTAAATCCAGTATCCGTAATCCAGAAAACAGAGCATTGCTCGGGTTTGCCATGAACTCCCTCCCATCGTTAGTTCAGGCAAACAGCCTAACGGTCAAGCGGAACCCCGGCAATCACCCTTTTTTGATCAAGTATTTCGCCGTAACGAGAGTGACAGGTCCGCAGTTTCGATCTCGAGGAAATTGGCACTGGCACTTGTCATTAATTTGCGCGCGTATTCGAGCTCGGGTGAAGACAGCATGGGGAAATCCCGCTTAACGGGGCCGGCCGCGCGCATTTTGTCCAGGTCGGCTTCGGGCACGAGGGCGCGTAGTATGAGTTCGTCATCGTCATCGCCCGTGCCGTACTCCTTGCGTAGGTCTTCAAGGCTGGGCTGTGCAGGGGGTGATGCCAGTACTTCCTTCGCACGGGCCGAGCCCATAATGATGTCCAAGACACTTGGATCGATGGGTGCAACCGGGTCGCCATAATATCCGGCTGCGTACTGGATGACCTCGTCCGGTATCACGGTATATCGCTTGCCTATCACTACGTTCAGTACCGCAAGCGTGCCGACCAATTGCGAAAACGGTGTTGCCATGCCGGGGTAGCCCAGTTCACGGCGAACAATGGCTGATTCTTCCAATACTTCATCCAGCTTCTCCGGCATCTTGTGTTGGTCGAGTTGTGCCTTAAAGGTGCCAACCATGCCGCCGGGGATTTGATGCTCGATCGAAAACAGATCGTATTCGTTCGGCACGCCGGTCGGGTAGCCTGCGGCGGCGGCTACTTTTTCGAAGTGTTGGGCAATGGACGGGAATAATGATGTATCCAGATTGTGAGTGTGGCCCAGTAGTTCGATGTTGCGGACCATGATCTCGGTTGATGGGACAGAGGGGCCGTTCGCCATAGGACGGCTAGCGGTATGCAGAATACTGACACCCAATTTGATCGCTTCCAGGTAAGCAATCGCCGACGCGCCCAATATATTGTTGGAATGAAATTCAATCGGTTTGCCGTTGGCTTTTTCGACTATTGCCGGGACCAAGGTACGCAGACGCTCCGGTCCTAATACACCTGCCGTGTCATAGAGCAGCAACGTGTCCACGTCGTCACAGGCCGCTAACTGCCCCGCCTTATCTGCGTAATATTCGTCTGTATGCACAGGGCTGAGCGTAAACATGATCGCGCCCGCCACTTCCACATCGTATTCCTTGGCAATCTTCGCCAAGCGGAAGGTTTTGTCCATGTTGAACAGGACGTCATAGATCCACATGCTTTTGATGCCGTGGCGGCACAACTGACGCATCCAGACATCCATCAAGGCGTCAGGCGTCACGCCAAAGGTCACCGCTGCGTTGCTGCGCATGCCAGCACGAATTTTACTGTTGGGCATTGATTCGACCAACAGATCAAGCCCTTCCCACGGATTTTCCTGGCAATGGCGGATCAGCACTTCGAACATAGAGCTGCCAGTCAGGTCAACGACCCGATATCCAACTTTGTCGATAGTGGGTGTAATGGGCAGCGCCATGCCCGCCTGCATACGCATGCCCCACAGGCTTTGCTGCCCGTCCCGCATGGTTTCATCCAGAAACTCAATTACCGCCATTCCGATTTAAACTCCCATAACTTTTGTATACGCGGGCAGTAGGGTGCGCTCCAGCCACCGGGTATCAATTTTGTTGTTTTTGAAATCCTGATGACCCACCAAAAAAGCTTGAAGGTGGGTGTTGGTGTGTATGCCGTCGATTCTGAAGTCTGCAAGCGCTCCGCGCATGCGCGATATCGCCTGTGCGCGTGTGGTGCCGTGGACGATCAGCTTGCCGATCATACTGTCGTAGTATGGTGGTACGGTGTAGCCCTGCTCACAGTGGCTATCGATGCGAATACCGTCCCCTACGGGCGGCAACCAAGCAGTAATTTGGCCCGGCGAGGGTGCAAAATCCCGGCCGGGCATCTCGGCATTGATGCGGCATTCAATTGCATGGCCTGAAAGATTGATCATGTCTTGGGTCAGACTAAGCGGTTCCCCCGCCGCAATTTTCAATTGCTGGGCAACCAAATCGACACCGGTGATCTCTTCTGTAACCGGATGCTCCACCTGAATGCGGGCATTCACTTCAATGAAATAAAACGCGTTTCGGTTTTGATCGTAAAGAAATTCGACCGTCCCTGCATTCCGGTAATTTATGCTTTCTGCAAGCCGCACGGCGGCCGCGCGCATGTCTTCCCGAATGTCATTGGGGACGGCTGTCGCCGGCGCTTCTTCAACAACTTTCTGATAACGCCGCTGGGCCGAACAATCCCGGTCGCCGAAGTGAAGTATGGCACCATTGCCATCGCCCAGGATCTGAATTTCCACGTGGCGGGCATTTTCGACGAAGCGTTCCACATACAGGGTGCCATCGCCGAACGCTTCTTCGGCTTCTAACGATGCCGCATCAAAATTTTTGGCAATATCCTCATCTGAACGGGCGACCGCCATGCCACGGCCGCCACCGCCAGCTGTCGCTTTCAGCACCACAGGATACTCAAGGTCGTTGGCCGCTGATTTGGCGGCTTCAACCGTTGTTACTTCGCCGGTTCCTGGAACCAGAGGAACATTGGCTGCTTGTGCGAGTTCGCGAGCCGAGATCTTGTCGCCAACTTGGCGGATGGTATCTGCCGTTGGGCCAACGAAGGCGATATCGCTTTCGCTGCACAAATCTGCCAATTCGGCGCGCTCGGACAGAAACCCATACCCCGGATGGAGCGCGTTGCAGCCGCTGCCCATTGCAGCAGCGACAATAAGGTTTGGGTTGAGATAACTGTCTTTTGACGGGGCGGGGCCAAGAACGACAACGCGATCAGCCAGGCGCGCGCCGCTGCTATGTCGATCCGCGTCAGACACACCAATTACCGTCTCTAACCCGAGCGCACGGCACGCGCGCAGCACGCGCACGGCAATTTCCCCCCGATTTGCGACGAAAACCCTCGAAAAATTCATGGGGTATTGTCCCCGATCCAATCAGGTGTTGGGGTCAATGAGGACGAGCATGTCTCCAAACTCGACCATGGCGCTGTTCTCCGCTACCACGTCAATGATGGTACCGGACACGCCTGCACTAATTGGTGTGAACAATTTCATCACTTCGATGAGACATACTGTCGTGTCGGCGTCTACTTTTTGGCCAACCTCGATGTAGGCGGCCGCACCGGGCTTGGGTGCTCGCCAGAAAGTGCCCAAGTTGGGCGCAGTAACCGCCACTGCGCCATCTGGAATTTCGGTCACTTTCTCTTTCGCCACGGGCTCAGCAACTTCGACACTGTCCGGGCTCGAAGACAAAGGTGCCCGAGCGCGAGGTACATTTTCCGTGACCGTTAGTCCGGGCGCGTTTGAATTTTTCGAAATCACCAGCTTCAGATCACTGGTTTCAACCCGCAGATCATCCCAATCAGACTGTTCGAACAATCTGACCAGGGCACGAATATCTTTCTGTGTTTGGTCCAAGCTGCATTCCTTAATATTACGAAGTGGTGTCTGCGCACGCGCAAGCAGCCAACAGGGCAGGCAATACTTGGCGCACAATGATGGTCTGCACGCCCGCCCGCGTCGCAGCGCACACACCTTCATCCGAATTTAGTACCCCGCCTTTGGCCGCGATCGCGCCCTTCAACAATCCCTCGACATGGTCTGAGTCTTCGCCGCCTTCCAGATGGTCGAGATCAACAATTTTTTCACTGCTCAGTCCTGATGGCAAAGTACCGTCAGACGCGCAGACAGTAACCGGCGAAACCTCGTTCGCCCAAGCGATAAGGTCGCTTAGACCATCTTCATCCGCTTCGTGCGGCAATTTGACCGGTAACGCGGCGTCAAATACTTGGCCACTGTCGCCATCTACGGTGACGGTAAGGTCGGTCAACTCCTTGAGAGCCCCGTCACCGCATCCGACGATGCAGGGTAACCCCAACGCCCGGCTGACCACGGCCGCGTGAGAGGTGGAGCCCCCTTGTTCGGTAATGATCGCTTCGGCAACAAGCATGCCGTGCACGTCTTCCGGGCTGGTGGTGGGTCGGGCAAGCACGACTTTGTGGCCTTTAGCTGCTTCCACTTCCGCAGCATCGGCATCCGCAACTACAATTCCAACCCCCACGCCGTGACATGCGGCCTCGCCTGTCGCGACTGGGTCGGGTCGGTTCGCGGCTCCATCGTCAAGGCGAGGGCGCAGAAGGGTACGGATTTGCTCGGACTTTACCCGGCGCAAGGCTTTTCTTTTGTCAAGCTTGCCTTCGCGTACAAAATCGACGGCAAAACGAACTGCCGCTGCCGGCGATCTTTTAGCCGCGCGCGATTGAAGCAAATACAGCTTGCCTTGCTGAATAGTGAATTCGATGTCTTGCACGTCCGAGTTTTCACTCTCAAGCAGAGACGATGCCTTCAGTAATTCCCTGTGAGCATTCGGCTGCGTGGCTTCAAGCGCTGCTAGCGGTAAGGGTGTCACTTTGCCCGACACAACGTCTTCACCTTGTGCACGCGCCAAGTATTCGCCATAGGGGGTTGGGTCGCCGGTGAGTGGATTGCGGCTGAACAGCACACCGGTCCCGCTCTGGTCGTCCAAATTCCCGAACACCATGGCTTGCACGGTCACCGCCGTTCCCAACTCGTCGGGGATATCATGATGTTTGCGATAGCGCTTGGCGCGCCGGGAATTCCAAGATTCGAACACTGCGCGGACCGCGCCCTCCAACTGACCTTCAGCCGTTGCCGGTGCTTCGGCGCCCGAGTTCTTGAGCACAATCGTATCGTAAAGTTCCAAAAAACGGCGCCGGGTGTCGGCGGCAAACTCAAGGTCCCCGCTTTCCTGCGCTAACGCTGCCTCGGCTATGTCGGTCATGCCCAAATTGAGCACTGTATCCATCATGCCCGGCATGCTGATCGGCGCGCCTGACCTAACCGCGACCAATAGAGGTCGCTCGGTGCCGCCAAACTCCCGGCCTGTCTCCCGCTCAATTTCGGCAATACCCGCGTAAAGCTCGTCCATCAGGCCTTGGGGAAGATCGCCAGTTTCCATAAAGGCCCGACAGGCTTCGGTTGTCGCAACCACAGCCGGAGCCGTAGGCAGGCCCAAAGTACTCAGATGTGCGATGCTCCAAGCCTTGCCGCCGATAAGATTGCGATCGGGCAGGAAAGCACCGTCCAAGGGTAAGACCCATTTGCTGTCAGTCGTCGTCATTTGGGTTTACTCGTCCCGCTCTTGGCCCAAAATTCGTAACAGGTCTTCGTGCAGCTCGAACCAAACCGTGTGATAGGACTCGACGCGCGCCCCACTGACATAGTCAGTTTCCCCATCTTCTGCTTTTTCGAGCGCAATCAACAGTTTATCAGTATAGCGGCTCAGCCTGGCCTCGGGCGCAGCGAGAGCTCCCAGGACCACTTCCGCGCGTTCGTGAAGCCCACCCAGTCTGTCAATAATCCCGTCGTCATAGTCTTGATTGCTGTGATCGTTGGGGACACGCGAGCCCGCTACTTCCATAGTTTGCCAATCGGTAACAAGCTGCTTCAATTCGTTGTTCACAACTTCAAACCGCTCGTAAGCCGACACAAAGCCTTCATCCGCCCGTAGGCCCGCGAACATCTGCGGGTAGGCTGCTTCGAGGGCCACTTGTCCGGCGGGTTTAAGCATAAATGCGTCGCGTACGACGGCGACTTGCTCGGCGGATACCGCCGCTTCTAGGGCACCTGCGACCTCTGCCTCATCCAGACCAAGAATGTCGGCAACCACGTCTGCCGTACTCATCTTTTTGATCGCTAAGCCGTGAAGCGGCAACAGGTCACTAGTTGGCGCGAGTGAAGAACGTAAATCTTTTCGTTTCAAACCAGCCCCTTTACCTTGCAGATTACGGGATGTCTCTTGTTCCGCCATGTAAAGCTCATTGGCCAAGGAGCTGTCGTAATTGTATTTGACCCAGGTTTCGTCCAGGAAGCGATACTTGTCTGTACAAACCTTCGGGGTGAAGTCGCGGGCAAGACGATTGTATTCCTCCAAATCGAGCAACCCCCGCGTTGTCCTGTACTTGCCGGCTTTGGCGGTCATGTGGCTGGAGCCTGGCTGCATTTCGCCGCAGGTTGCAGTGTAATCGCCGTCCGACAGGATCGAATAGGGGACGTGCGAGAACATTCGCTGCGGCAAATTTGAATGCTGCATCATCGTATATTCATTCATCTGCTGGCCAGGATTGGTCATGGAACCAAGCAATTCGCCCAGACAATCGCGACCATATTCGTCATTCAATATGGGCCGGAAGCGCTCGGCGCGCGCATCAATGGTCATCCAGTCGTCAAACTCGTACACTCCGGCAATGTGGGCCAGGTCCTTAATCACCGAAAAGTAGGTGATCGCACCTGCGTCCATCATCTCGTCCCGCGACCAGCCAGCAATTCGTTTCCATAATTTGGCGCTCGCGTCTTTGACGGTTTCGTTCAGTTCATTGAAGGTTTTGGTGAGCTCTTCCGCGCCACCCATTCCGACCGGGACATAACCTTCGCTCAGTGTGTCCGATGTATAGAGGCCGACGCCGACGACCTTTTCGGCTTTGAACTCGGGCTCCGACTCGAAGCTCGCCCAGTCGTCGACTAGATAGAAGTGGCAGTCTTCGACGACCATGGGGATGGTCAGATTGTTGTAGGGCACATCGGTCGCGACCCCATCCATCCAGGGGTAGTCGCCCTCGGATAGGTCCATGAAATCGCGCACTAGAAGCTCACGATTGTCGCCGAACTTGTAGGGTCCGGTGTTGGCAAGACCGATCCGGCTTTCGCAATGGATGAGGAAAATGTATTGGGACACGGTCGCCGTAAACTTCATGGCCGCATCGTGAAGCGGATCGCCATCGCGGCAATCGAACAGGTCGGCCTCAAAGACTTGCAGGCGGCGTTCGGGCAGAATTTGGCTGCGGTGCCCGAACTCTTTGTTTGAGATATGGCCGTCGTTCCGGTGCCACGACAATTGGTGCCGTTTCCAGAAATCCATCAGGTAAACCAGGTCTTCGACCCCGTCCTGCGGTCGAATAAGGCCCATGCTAATCAAATATTCGCGGGCGAGCAGGTAAAACCCCGGCATACACCAAGCAATGTGCGACGCTTGGGTCTTGATGCCCATGTTTCGCGACCGGTCGCCGATGTCTTCGGCGCGCATGCTGGTCTCGATTTTGCGCAGCAGCTCTGGATAGCGGTAGTAGACCATCAAGTACGACAGCAACATGTATGCCGGTACCGGAAAAAGTTTCGATTCCTGCACCGTGCGCGTGACGCATAACCAGTAAGATTCGTCATTGCACGCCTGAATGAGGTTGTTGGTTTCCAACAATTGAGCGTAGGTAATTGGAAGGGTCACGGGGCGATCAGCCTTTCGTCAGCTTTGTTTCCAGATGTTCGCAGTCATTTCGATGTTGTTTTGGTAAGCCTCGGCGGTCTTAGCCGCGGCCGAGGTTTCCATTTCGACCGTGTCACCGTCTGCTATTCCGGCAATGCCAGAGTTCATGAGACACGGAATGCCATACTCGCGGCAGAGAATACCTAAGTGAGAGCGCACGGTGCCTCCCATGCAGATGACGGCCTTGAAATGCTCAAGTACGGGTGCGGTCAGGGTGCCGCCACTGTCATCAATGACAGCAACTGTATTGTCGGGTACGCCGTCTTCCAGTAAAGACAGAACCTGCTCGCTTGTACGGACGTAAAGAGCTGTCCCAACAGTGTTTTCCCGGAACTGAACCACATTGTCGCCGGTGCCCGACAATATCCGGCCATCTGCATCCGGCGGAGGCAATTCTCTCTCGATAACCGCAGCTACTGATTCATATTTGTCCGGCTGCTCTTCGATCGAGATCATCGCCGAGCCCTGATATCGATAGCCGGACTTGAGAAAGTCGTCCTCGATGCCTTGCAGGGCTCCAGCGTTGATCACGTTGAACTGGCCTTCCGCAATAAACGTGTTCCAGTCGCCACCCGTACCCATATGGCTGCGCACCAGATCCTTGATCGCCTTGTGAAAAGCGATAACGGTCGGTGATGCCGGATCGCGGGCAAATTTATCAGTGTCAAAAAAGGGTTTTGCCAAGGTGTTCTCCCAATTTTTTACGCTGGCTCTAGTACTTGGCCATTACCAGTTCCGAGAAGTCTTTGAGTACGTTGCGCGCGAAATCCATAGGCGGCAGCAAGGTGAGTTCGTTCAAGCCAGCCTTCTCGCGCTTGCGCAATTCATCGATAATTTCATCGGGCTCACCTGTTAGGGTGAAGGTTTGGATGGCCTCTGGGGTGACAAAGCGACGTTCCTCCAGCACCATGAAAGTGCAATGCCCTTCGTGTAATTCCAGATACCGTTTCTCTTCCGGGGTCTCCATTTGCGCGACCCGCTGGCAATAGCCCTCCCATTCGCTTGCAATCGAGGGTGGGATGATGCTTTCGTCCTTCGTCAGCTGGAAAACCTCGTACAGATAGTGATAGGCGGCCATAACCTGCGAACCGCACTCATCGATCACCCGATCGGATTTAAGAGTTTCGCCAGGGCGCAGGACAGAACCAGTGGTCAGAACGGCATTGTGAAAATCGGCAGGGAACTCGCGGCCAATTTCTTCCGCGCCCACCTTCATCTGTTCCAGGCTGGAAGCCGTGAACTCGGCGGGCTCGCTGATTGCTGAAATACGACCATCCCCATAGGCGCCAGCGGACTTAAGCGCGGTTGGCCCGTTGGCAGCAACGTACATGGGTATCTCGTGCTCAATATCGATGAAATTGCGGTCCAGATGCAGGAACTTAATCGCTTGGGTTTGACCATCGAGGGTGTATTCAACTTCTTCGCCATGCAGCAGCGCGCGCACCACTCGCAAATACTCGCGAAAAGCTTTTGGTTTAGTCGGGTTCATGCCCATGACCCGCATAGCTGTATGACCTGTCCCAATGCCGAGGAACGTGCGCCCCGGTGCGAGGCGGTTAATTGTGGCAATCGAATGCGCAGTTACGGGCGCGGTACGCGTGCCGGTTATGGCAACGCCGGTACCAATTTTAATACGCGAGGTGTGTTCGGCCACTAGGGCGAGGGTTGCGTAGCAGTCGGACCAGATCATTTGAGAATCTGGCACCCATGCGTGGTCATATCCTAGGTCTTCCGCTTCTTTGAGCAGCATCCAATCGTCGATTTTGGTCGCAACCATTGCGCCGAATTTCATGATATTCCTCCCTCGGTGGCGTTAATCAGTGGGTATGAAGCAGGCACGTCAACGCCTCCCAGCCGGCGCCACCTCCCCATCAGCCGCACACGGTAACGGATGGCACCCGTATGGCCAACAATTTCCTGAAAAATGCCCGGATTTAAAGGGCGACCGGGTAGGAAGCATACCCGCGGAACCGGGCCCGGCCGCCACGAACAAAGCCGCCATTAGGTCGTAAATTGGGGAATCGGTGCAAAAGACGACTAATAGCAGCTTGCCCTTCCATTCGCGCGAGCGTCATGCCCGCGCACGCATGAATACCCGCCGCAAAGGCCAAATGACGATTGGGTGCGCGGCTGATGTCCAGCCGGTCCGGGTCGGGAAACTGGGCCGGGTCCCGATTGGCTCCGCCTATTGACAAAGCCACTTGGGTGCCGGGGGACATTTCGATGCCCCCTATGGTGACAGTTTCGGTGGTTACTCGATTGCCGATCTGATTGGAGCTTTCATAGCGCAAAAACTCTTCAATTGCCGATTTGATCAGACCCGGATCATCGCGCAATCGCTGCATTTCGTCCGAATCAGCCAACAAACAGGCGATGCCGTTGCCAATCAGATTGGTGGTGGTTTCATGCCCAGCGTTCAACAGAAAAATGCAGTTCTGTACCAGTTCGAATTCGGTAATTTCGGCATCTTGATCCATAGCGTCAATTAAGGCGCCCAAAATGTCGCTGGGGTCGTCGTTGGGATGCTGACGCCGGCGGGCGATCAAGTCTATCAGGTAGTCGCTGAACTCTTCGACCGCGCGGTTACCTTCAGACAGGGCTTCTTCGGAGATTTTGGGCTCAAGCGCCCCAAGGATTGCAAGCGACCAACCGCGCAGTGGCCCCCGATCCTCGAGCGGCACACCCAGCATGTCGCCGACCACTTCGATCGGCAGCGCGCCTGCGAGGTCAATGATGATGTCCATTTCGCCCGCGTCTTCGGCCCGGTCGAGCAATTGATCCACGACCCGGTCGATTTTTGGTGCCAAGGCCGCCAGCGGGCGCGGCATGAACGCAGGCGCGATTAGATTGCGCAGGCGCGTGTGGTCGGGTGGATCGCGGAACACGAGGCTGGTCGTATGATGGCCGTAAAGCGCGCCGGTGCCGAACTTCGGCTTAAACGCGGCTTGTTTGTCAGAGCTGAAGCGCGGATCCCGGTAGACTGCTGCTACGTCGTCATAGCGGGTTAGAAAATATGACTCGTCAGGATTTAGATGAACAGGGTCGTGGCGGCGCAACAGGTGATAGGTCGGGAAAGGATCGTCCAGAAATTCGGGCGGCAGGTCGTTGAGGTCGAACGCTTTTATGCGCTTAACTTCGTCATTTGGATCTATGTCTGCAGCCCCCATGGTGGCCACATTATGGGCCACGAGAAGATGCGAAATCAACGGATTAGGGTGAGGGTCGAGTTAGTCACTTCATAGCCCGTGAGCCGTTCGAGGAAACTCATTCCCAATAAGGATGAGTTCATGGGCGCGCCATTGACCGATGCTCGGACATCACGCATTTCGATCGGTCCTACGATCATTCGGCGCAGTTTGACAGGGGCTCCACTTACAGTGCCATTAGCAGTTTGATAGGTGCGCGTGAATTTGAGGGTCGACAGGTCAAAGCCGAGCCTTTGGGCGTCGGCGGGGCTGAGGACCACGTCAGACGCGCCGGTGTCGACCATGAATCTGAGCGCGGTGCCATCAACTTCGGCCTCAACAACAAAGTGTCCGCTTTCGCGCGCCCGGAATGTGATCCGATTGTCCACCACTTGTCCCCGGTGGGGTACAAGTTCGAACATCATACGATTGCCGACCGCTTTAAAATCATTGCGAAAGCTGTAACCGGCACCGATCGTGGCCGCAATCATGACCCAGATAGCAATGTTACGCAGAGCTTCACCCGGGGAGGTGCGCCAGCGGACGGCAAAGCTGCTGAGCAGAAGAAGCAGCCACAAAATCTGGTGGGTGAGACCGATTTTTGATCCCCGCTCCGCTAGGGCTTCGGGAAAACTGATCGCCAAATAGATGATAAGTGCGGCAATTGCCGTGGCGAGAGCCGCCAGTACCCAAGCAGCCAAGCGATGGGAGGACCGGCTGGCCACGGACTACCCCAAGGCTTCAGAAAGATCCGAGAGAGTGTCCTCGATCTTCATCTCACTGGTGAAAACGCCGGCGACGCCCAAGTCCTTTAATTTGCCAATGTCATCACCCGAAACCGATCCGCCAACGAAGATTTTTACGTTGTCTGCATCCATTTCCCGAAGGAGATCAATGGTCTCGGAAACGAGCTCGTTGTGGGAGCCAGACAGGATACTGAGACCGACCGCGTCCACGTCTTCATCGACGGCAATGCGCGCAATATATTCGGGCGATTTCCGAAGCCCTGTGTAGATAACATCGGCGCCCGCGTCCCGAAGGGCAAGCGCGATCACCTTTGCGCCCACGTCATGACCGTCCAGACCGGGCTTCGCGATCAGTATTCGCTTTCCTTTTAATGACACTTCCTCTTCTCCCCTCAGGTCAAGCGCACCGGTTCTTGAAATTCGCCCCAGTGCCGCTTTAGCTCGGTAACCATTTCACCAACGGTCACATAGCCATGACAACAATCTACAATGTAGGGCATCAGATTGTCCTGGTCACCGGCGGCTGCGTCACCTAGTCGTTTCAGTAGTTTCGTGGCTTCGCCGTTGTCGCGTGTGTCCATGACGGCTTTATATTTTTCCACAATCCGTTCACGGGCCGCAGGATCGAGGGTAAAAACCTCACCGAAGCCCTGATCATTATCGTCACGTTGATACTTGTTGACGCCGACCACGATCCGCTCGCCCTTGTCGACCTTTTCCTTTCGTTCACGGGCGCGCTCGGCGATCTTCATCTGAATGTAGCCTTCTTCAATCGCTTTTTCGACGCCGCCGTAGTCGTCGATGTCTTCCATGACTTTCAGGATCTCAGCTTCCATCTGGTCGGTCATGTGCTCGACAAAATAGCTGCCGCCCAGGGGATCGACCGTGTCAGCTATGCCGCTTTCGTGGGCAACGATTTGTTGGGTGCGCAAGGCGAGCTCGGCACTTTGCTCGGTGGGGATTTGAAAGGCTTCGTCGAAGGCACAGGTAAAGATGGACTGGGCGCCGCCCAGCACGGCAGCCATATTTTCAATACCAACGCGCACCACGTTGTTCAAAGGCTGCGCGGCTGTCAGAGATGATCCGCCGCAAACCACACCAAAGCGGAACATCAATGCCTTTGGATCAGTCGCGCCAAATTTATCCTTCATAATATTGGCCCATACGCGCCGCGCCGCGCGGAACTTGGTTATTTCCTCAAAGAAATCCATGTGGACGTAAAAGAAAAAGCTGAGCCGTTTCGCGAACTTGTTTACGTCGCCGCCCCGACGCAATAGTTCCTCCACGTAAGCGACACCGTTGGCCAGCGTGTAGCCCATTTCTTCGGCGGCGGTTGAACCCGCGTCGCGGACGTGGGCGCCGGCGATTGAAATCGGGTTGAAGCGCGGAGTTTCCTTATTTGCGAACAAGACACTGTCCGCGATCAGTCGCATGGAAGGGCGCACCGGGAATATCCAAGTGCCGCGCGCGACATACTCTTTCAATATGTCGTTCTGAATGGTGCCTGTCAGCTTGTCGCGGGGAATGCCAGCCTTATCTGCTGCGGCCACATACATGGCATAAACGATAGCCGCCGTTCCGTTGATGGTGAACGAGGTGGACACCTTGCCCAAATCGATATTGTTAAACAGTATCTCAAACTCGCGCAGGTTCGACAGTGAGACCCCCACTTTGCCGACCTCGGCCGACGCCATGGAGTCGGTCGGGTCATACCCACATTGCGTCGGCAAATCGAGCGCAACTGACAAGCCGGTTTGTCCTTGATCGAGCAGGAATTGATATCGCTCGTTTGATTCTTCCGCGGTGCCGAAGCCCGAGTATTGGCGCATGGTCCACATGCGACCCCGGTATCCGTCAGGGAAGATGCCCCTGGTGAACGGTGCTTCGCCCGGGTTGTCCGGCTTCGAAGGAGACATTTCCGGGGTCGCAATGACCGGAATTTCGATGCCGGACGGCGTGCGCCGAGGCGCCTGTGCTGCTGCTTTATCTGGTGGTGTCATAGCGTATCCCCCTTCATTTTCCTTTGGCGAGCACATTGTCTGCCGCCGCCCAGTGATCGTCGTGAACCCAAGTGCCGGCAAACTTATCAGTCTCAATTTCGTCCATTTCAGCCCTTTGCAGCCCTTGGCGGGCGCCGATGGCCAATGCCTTGAACGCGCGCAAAACCTGAGGCACCTGCAGCAAATAGGGCTGTAGAAAGTTTGTCACGCAGTGATCCAGCTCTTCACCGTCCTCGGCAATCCGATCAATCAACCCAATGGCCAAGGCTTCTTCGGCGGTCAGCATACTGCTGCGGCACAGCAGGTCGAGGGCCGTGCTGGGGCCGACCAATCGCATCAAATCGACACCGCCGCCCCAAGCGGTCGATATGTTGAGGCGCCCTTGCACAAATCCGATGCGCGCATGCTGTGCAGAAATTCGGAAGTCGCAAGCGGCGGCCAACTCGGCACCGCCACCCATGGCGCCACCATTCAGGGCTGCGATCACCGGCACCGGAAAGTTGCGCACAGAATTGAGCGCTTTTTTTGCGAGATTTGCCAGGCCGCGCGCATCGTCCAAAGTGCGCAAAACGCTCAAGTCCTTCAAGTCGCCACCGGCGGCAAAACTTTTATCCCCTGCGCCGCTCAGGATAGCTACTCGTAGGTTCTCGTTGTGTGAATGATCGTCAAATATTTCGCCGAGATTTTTCAGAATCGTACGGCTGAGGGCGTTGCGTTTTTCGGGCCGGTTGACCGTCACTCGAAGGATAATGTCGTTCTCGATTGAGACGGTGATGTCCTGGCTGCTCACGGACCTTTCTCCTCAGTTTCCTTCAGGGATAACAGTTTGGCGGACACGGTCTCCAAACCGGTATCCAATCGGGCGCTCGGGCCCGCAATGGCGATGCCATATGGTTCGCCGTGAATGTGCAAAATGGTTGCGACAGCGGTCACATCTGCAACGTTTTCGCCACGGGTTACGAAATATCCCAGTTTCCGTCCTCTTTCGAGCTCGGCAAGAAGCTGAAATTGATCAGTTACGGTATTGGATGTGATTTGGGGCAGGGGGCTCTTTCTAAAAAGCCCATCCAGTTCGTCCTGGGTCATTTGACCCAAAAAAGCCTTTCCAATAGCGCTTGAATGTAATGGCTTCAAATCGCCAGCCTGAGCTGAATAACGAATACTTTGGTGGCCCTCAATCACTTGAAGATAGACAATTTCGTCATCTTGCCGCTTACCCAGTATGACGGTTTCGTCTGTGGAATCGCTCAAATGGTAAAGGGCAGGCTCCAAACGTTTTAAAACAGGGTCGTTGTCGGTAATGATGCGCGCGTGATCCAGGAGCCGCCGGGTTGGGTAAAAGCCCCGTCTGGGGCCCAAGGCATACAAATATCCGCGCGCTTTCAGAGTCTGAAGCAACTCGAAACAACTGGTTTTAGGAGCACCAATTTCGCTGGCCAATTCAGTCAACGATAACGGCACGCGACGTGTGCTGAATAGCTCCAGCATATCGAGTGTTCGGCGCGCGGCTTTTACGTTTGAGGTCGACATGTCAAACTTATGTTCGTAATATCGAACTAATTTGTCAATGCCTGTTTGCCCAGAGCTAATTAGGCTAAATTAATTCTAATCTATAGATATGAGGGTGAACATGGCCGCCGAGCAAGACATGAGCTTAGACGTCAATCACAGAGACCCAGAATTTCTGGCGAATCCATTCCCAATTTTTAAGCGGCTACGTGACGAAGAACCGATCCACTGGTCGCCGAACTTGCGCGGTTGGGTCCTCACCCGTTACGAGGATGTGCGTGAAGTTTTGGTTGGGGACGATATGACGTCGGACCGGATGTCACCCTTCTTTAATCGGGTGTCAGGGGAAGAGCGGAATAAGATACGGGACCTCATTCATTATCTGGGCAAGTGGGCTGTGTTTCGGGATCCGCCCGAGCACACACACTTGCGGAACTTGATGAACCAACCCTTTACTCCCAGGATCGTCGAAAAAATGCGCACGACGATAGAAGGTCTTGTCGCGGACATGATTGACGGGGTCGCCGAGACCGGCAGGATGGATGTCATCAGTGACCTCGCGTATCCGCTGCCAGCGACTGTGATGATGGATTTGTTGGGCGTACCGCGCTCTGAATTGGATTTGGTCAAGCATTGGTCCGACGATATTGCCCTGTTTATCGGCAGTGCTCAATCGGCTGAAGATAAATATGCCAAGGCTCAGGCCGCCACTCACGACATGGCCGAATATTTTCGGTCCATGATCGAAGAGCGCAAAAAATCGCCCAAGGATGATCTGACCACGGGCATGCTGGAAGCGCGTGAACGCGGTGAGATGCTGAGCGAAGACGAGCTGATCGGCAATTGCATTTTGCTTTTGTTCGCGGGCCACGAGACCACAACCAATCTGATGGGAAACGGCATGTTGGCGCTGATGAGAAATCGGGATCAGCTTGATCTGCTTAATGACCAACCGCAATTAGTCTCGAGCGCGGTCGAGGAACTTTTGCGCTACGATGGACCCAGCGGATCGCAAGTACGCATTGTGGCGCGTGAACTGGAGATGAACGGTAAGACCCTCAACGAAGGGGATCGTATATTTGCGTTTGTAAACGCGGGCAATCGGGATGAGCGCCGCTTTACCAATCCGGATACATTAAACATTGCGCGCAAACGAAATCGGCACCTCACCTTTGGTCAGGGGATTCACTTTTGCCTGGGGGCGCCACTTGCGCGTCTTGAGAGCCAAATCGCCATCCGCGAAATGTCGAAACGGCTTAAGGATGTGGATTTGGCAATACCAGAAACCGACCTCCAATTTATCGATTCGGTGGTTTTGCGTGGCGTGAAATCCCTGCCCGTGGAATTTGAAGCGGCCTAGGCGGTTTTTTCCAGGATGATAACTGAACAGGCGGCTTCGTCGAAGCCAATGACCCCGCCGCCATTTTCGGCCAAAGCCCGGCGTGCGCCTTCAACCTGACGGTCACCCGCTTCGCCCCGCAATTGTGTGGTCAGCTCGTCGATCATGGAAAGGCCAGTTGCACCCACGGGATGGCCTTTGGACACCAATCCGCCGGACATGTTGACCGGTATTTTGCCGCCGTTCGAGGTGCCCCCGCTTTCAACCAATTCGCCGCCTTTGCCTTCTTCAGCGAAGCCCATCATTTCGCACTGATAAATTTCGCAGAACGACGTGGCGTCGTGCACCTCAGCCACATCCATGTCGTCAGGGGTTAGGTCCGCCATTTTGTAGGCCTTTTCGGCTGCTGAGCGGCTGAGACCAGGCTCGTCCAAAGACCGGTACTTTCCACCACTCAAGGTCGTTGCCGCGATCTTTACAGCCCGCTCTTGCACGTGCTTGGGCAAGGTTTTCAAGTAGCTCCCCGAGCAAACGATCGCTGCGGCCGCGCCGTCCCCAATGGGGGCGCACATGGATCGGGTCAAAGGATAGGTGACCGGCCGGTCTTCTAAAACTTTTTCAATGGTCAGATCAAAACTGTATTGGGCTTTTGGGTTGTGCACCCCGTTGCGATGGTTTTTCGCTGCGCTCGCGGCAATCTGACGCTGGGTGGTGCCATATTTTTTCATGTGGAAGCACGCCTGCATGGCGTAGGTGTCCATAAAAATTGTGCGGTCCGTCCCGGGTTCGAACGGCTTACCAGCAGCTTCGCCTGCGGCGGCGTAATAGGCTTGCCACTCTTCCGGGTCAAACTGGTCGATCCCGCCATTATAAAGCGCTGCCGTATTCTCCGGCGCGTCAGGAAAATAGGTTTTCTCGACACCGGTCGCGATCGCCACGTCTGACTGGCCGCTTACAATGTCCTTCCACGCACCATTGAGCGCCATGGATGCCGTCGCGCATCCACCCTCAACATTGACCATAGGTACACGCTCGGGAAATAAACCTTCACGTACCAAGGGCGTGAAGCAAACCTGCCCGCGAACCGACCCCTGGTTTTCGGTCCACATGCCGCAATTGCCGAACCAGGCACTTTGGATTGATCCGCCGTCATCCATCGCCGCGTCGTGCAAGGCAGCCATATAGGCTTCGCGCGTCAAATCTTTGTAGCTCTTGTCGGGCCACTTTTGAAAACGAGTGGACGAAGCGCCGATGATGTAAACGTCTTCCATGGGTTCGTGACCTTTATAGATTTGATCTTCAGCGGTTTTAGCTTTTCAGCAATTCGCCTGCGATAATCATTTTGCGTACTTCCTGAGTACCTGCGGCAATTTCAAGAATTTTCGTACACCGGTACAGCCGATTGATCTCAGTTTCTCGCATATAGCCCATCCCACCGTGAATTTGTACAGCTTCATCCGCGATAAAGGTTGCTGCTTCGGCGGAATGAAACAGAGCGGCCGCCGTCATTTTATGGATATCACCGCGACCGGTTTCCCCGTGGGGCATATTGTCGCACGCGGCGAGCGCCCGGTAGGCAAATGAACGTGCAGCTTCCAGCCTGATGTACATTTCTGCGAGCTTCGACTGAATCATCTGGAAGTTCGAAATCGGCTTGCCAAATTGCTCGCGGGTCTTTGCGTATTCGAGCGCTAGATCGAGTGCACGCTGGCCGATGCCAATTGCGAAGGGAACGGCCATGGCACGCTCTATGTCGAGGCCCGTCATCATTACCCGGGCACCTTGGTTTTCGTTGCCGACTAAATTTTCGACCGGAACTTTGCAGTCGTCAAACACCAGTTCGCCTAAGGGGCTACCGCGAAACCCCATTTTGTCGAGCTTCTGCGCGACCCGGAACCCTTCAAAGCCTTTCTCGACAATAAACGCCGATATGCCGCGTGTGCCCTTCTCCATATCGGTTTTTGCATAGACCAAAAGTACATCCGCAATGGGGCCATTGGTAATGAACAATTTGGTACCGTTGAGGATGTAATGATCGCCCTCGCGACGGGCGCGCGTACGCATGGAGCCAAGCGCATCCGAACCGGCACCTGGCTCGGTCATGCCAAGCGCACCAATCCACTCGCCTGAACACATTTTGGGGACATAACGGCTCCGCTGGTCCGCGTTGCCACTGCGGAATATATTGTTGAGGCACAGGTTATCGTGGCCCATCCAGCTAAACGCCACGGCCGGGTTCGCATAAGTCATAACTTCGCTGATCACACCGGATGTCAGGTAATCAAGCCCGGCACCACCGTATTCCTCGTCTACCGTCTGGCCCAGGTAGCCCATTTCACCCAATTTCGGGAATGCGTGCTCGGGCCACCAATCCTCATTATCCATTCGCTCCTGTAAGGGATGAAAATCGGACATGAAATATTTGAGCGCCTGTTCGCGTAATTCCATCTGATCAGCGGACAGCTCGTAATTTGGCGAATCGATGTTAGGGATGGCGGTATTAATGGTCATCAGAAACCTGCTTAAGGGGATAGGAGGATGATAGTCATCACGACATCAAATAGGCAAATCGTGCCAAATGGTACCGGCAATGCCACCTTACCTAATTTTCTTACATGAATAATGGCGATTAGTAAAAGGCCGACCGGACAAAAAAAGAGGGGACCCGAAGGTCCCCTCTGATCGGATAGGCGAAGGGAAAACCCCTTCGCCCGAAACTTCCGACTTACGTACCCAAGCGGCGAATGGCCGCCATGGTGCAGTAGTTTTCGTACAGTGCCGGGTCGTTGAGGCGGATTTTGTAACCGCCTGCAATCTCCGGAACATGCTGCAGCAAGCTTTGGTAATCCGACTGCAGATCGTGCGAGTGCACGTAGTTCCACGCCCAGATGACGTCATCTTTGCGTTGCTGTGCGCCGCAATCGCCCATGGTCCACTTATGACCCGTGACCGGATCATGGCCCACACCACGTTTGTCGTAGTAGTCGAAGCCAGCTTCCCACTGCTTCCACACTTCACCGCGGCGATCGAACGACACCATGGTAATCGGGGTCATGGTCCGCGCATCAAACCAGATGCGCTTCTTGCTGTACGGTGCGCGGGGATAAGCGATCGGCTCAAGGTCGACCACATAACACTCAGGGATCAGCTCGAATGAACTGGCGAAGTACTTATCGCCGCTCTCGCCGCCCATACGGTCATGGATCCAATTGTCCTTCGATGCCGACCAACAGTTGGCGGCGCCGCCCAACCACGGGATCTTACCAACCAGCTTGAAGTTACCCCAGGTGAGATAGGGGTCACCGGTCATCCAGGCATCGGTCAGGAAGAAGGTCGAACCCGGCAGCAGCGGCTCGAACCGCTGGTTGGTCGGGAAACGCCGGACC
>Ga0315336_1003222_pt1 | contig 22381 bp, 16 predicted proteins | sample ASW5metaG_FD_204512 | JGI IMG/M metagenome (GOLD analysis project Ga0315336, IMG submission 204512) | Ammonia-oxidizing marine archaeal communities from Monterey Bay, California, United States - ASW #5 | ecosystem: Environmental > Aquatic > Marine > Intertidal zone | place: USA: California... | reverse complement strand
GATGCGGAGGATACGGAGTTGGTCATCGGTGGAGATCTGGAGTCCGGGAAATTGAAGATCCTTCAACACGGTCCTGGCGACGGGACCGTGGCGAGATACAGCGCTCTCATGGACGAAAGGCAGGGAAACGAGTGGAAGCCTTTTCTCCAATCACCGATTGGGTGGCACCATGTAACGTTTATCTTCGAAGACCATCTGGGGATGACGATGGATCCTATGTTCACGGACAACGTCCTGTACCTGCTCCTCGAGTCGCCTAAGTAGTCATCCGCCTCCAGGACGATGTGCGGCCTAGGCCCGGGTGGGACGATCCAGCTCGGTTCTAACCGCGGTGCCGATATTATCGAGAGTGTGGGGTTTGCGGATGTATTGGCCGACGCCGAGCCGCTGGGCTTCGATCACCCGTTGGGTTTCTGAGTAGCCGCTGGCGATAATGCATCGCTGTTTCGGGTACAGATCCAGGATGGCACGGTAGGTGTCCAGTCCGTCGAAACCGTTTTCCATGATCATGTCGAGGATCACGATATCGACCTTGTTCGATTGAAGAAAATCGATGGCCTGCTGGCCGCTTTCCGCGGTTTGGACGGAGTATCCCAGCCGGCCAAGCAGTTTGGATGCGATGTCGCGTTGTTCCCGCACATCGTCCACCACAAGCACGGTTTCGTTGCCCTGAATTCCGGACGGAGGGGTGACTTCCCCCGTTGCTTCCTGTTCCGTGAGCGGAAGACGTACCGTAAAACGGGTACCGCTGGCAGGGTCACTTTCCAGGCTGATTGATCCGTCGAATTCCTGAAGAATGGCGTACGCAACCGCCAATCCAAGTCCGGTCCCGCTCCGCCCCATTTTCTTCTTTGTGTAGAAGGGCTCGAAGATGTGATCGATGTCTTCGGGGCTCATGCACTCCCCGGTATCCGTAATTTCAAGAATCGCGTAGCGCCCTTCCTGCAGCGTCTGAGTTTCGTATGCGCCCACGGTGGTGTCGAGGAGGCGACGATAGGTGCGAATTCTAAGAGTTCCGCCATTGGGCATTGCATCGAATGCATTGTGCGCAAGGTTGAGGAGAACCTGCGACAGGTGTTTGGAAGTGGCCATCACGTTTCCGACCGCGGGATCGAGTTGGCGTTCGATATGAATGCCCGAGTACATGCCAACCAGGTCGCGGAATTTTTCCGAGGAGATCGCGTCGCTGATGACGGTGCTGAAGCACACCGCCTCTGGTTCCATGAAACCCCTCCTGGCCAGGGTCAGCAGATCCTGAATCACTTCCGCCGCCCTTCGCGCCGAAGCCTTGATCTCCATCACGTCTTCGCGGATCGGACTGTCTTCGGGCAGATCACTGATGATGAGATCCGGATATCCCACTACCGGTCCCAGGATGTTGTTGAGATCATGCGCCACCCCGCCGGCCAGCATTCCCAGGGATTCCATTCGCTGTGCGCGGACCAGTTTCGCCTGGAGGTCTCTCTCGTTTTCTTCGGTTCGCGCGCGGTCAATGGCGATTCCTGCGATCCCCACCACCATTTCGATAAATTTCTGATCTTCGTCGTCCGGTCCGATGGGTTGGTTGAAATAGAGTGCGATGGTTCCCAGAAGATCGTCGTGCGAATCGAAAACAGGAGTTGACCAGCAGGAATGTATTCCCGCTTCCAGGGTGGGTTCGCGGATTTTTTCCCACAGGGGGTCAACTGAGACATCTTCTACCACAACCTGCCGACGAAAGTAGGCCGCTGTCCCGCAGCAGAGGGATCGGGGTCCGACCGTCATCATCATGCAGGTATTACGCAAATGTTTGGGGAGTCCGGTGGCCGCGCCCATCAGCAGGTTTTCCCGGTCCTGAGAGAGAAGTGAAATTACGCCGATTGCCCGGGGGTCCACCGCTTCGATGAATTTGACTATGGTCTCAAGTATGGTCGTCAGCGGTTGTCCTCGCGCAACCATTTCCAGCAGGTTCCTCTGCCCCGCCAGCACTCTTCGCGGCTGCTGATCGGGCGTGACTCCTGCCTGCTGATGAAAGTGAGCGCGAAGGACGGAACTCGATGTCTTGCCTTCCGTCTTATTCCAATCGAGGTCCGCCCCGTCGTGGGCGCCGTCGTCGACCCACTCGCTGATCGTGCCGATGCGGATCACGGGCAGGGGGAAGAGATCCTCTTGAAGTTCCGCGAACTTTTTCTCATCCATGCCAACCGGATGGCTGTCGTCCAGAACCAGGAAATCCAGGGACCCGATCAGGTAGGTTCGATTGGATAGTTCACCGGAAAGACGTACAAGGTGAGTCCGCCCCATCACGGAGTTGATGCGATCCTCGCAGCTTTTCGCCCCATCGGCGCTCGCCGCCAGGATGCCGATTTGCGAGATGGGTCCCAGCTCCTGGGCGCAAAGTGTGTCGCTGCCGGCCATCTGATTCACTTACATTCTCCCGATACCTTGATTTGAGAAATCTCAAAACAGTGTGTAGCAGTTCAGATGCCAATTCGGATTGGAATGTTGGATTTGCCAGGAATATTCAGGAACCCAAGCCGATTCTGTATATCGTGGCACGGCGCCTGCGGCCCGTGTCGGAACAAGTGGCGAGGAGGGGTTGACCCCGATGTGCGGGCACGTTTCGGGCCCATCTCATTCCTCTTTTCTTGTGCGGAAACCGGCCGGAGCCGCCGGCCTCGGGGCGTCAGGAATCCAGCGCGATATCGAAGGCTTCGCTTGCCCGCGAGATTTCTTCGTCTCCATGAGCGGTAGATAGAAAGGATGTCTCGAATGCGGAAGGAGGCAGATAAACGCATTGATCAAGCAGGGAGCGAAAGAACCCCGGAAACCGGCTGGTTTCGGTGGCTGAGACTTCGTCGAAATCGTGCACCGGGTTCTCCGAGAAAAAGATGGAAAACATGCTGCCTGCACGCGGCGTTTGCAGCCGGATCCCCCGTGCGGACGCTGAGGATTGAATGTTCCGGATCAACAGGCCCGTCTGGCGGTCGAGTTCAGGATAGGGATCGTTGTTCTGCAGCCATTGAAGGGAGGCGAGGCCCGCGGCCACCGATACCGGATTTCCACTCAAGGTCCCGGCTTGATAGACGTCGCCCCCCGGGGCCAATTGTTCCATCAGATCCGCTCTGCCGCCCATTGCGCCGATCGGCATGCCGCCGCCGATTATTTTTCCCAGGGTCGTCAAGTCGGGTTGGATGCCGCAGAGGCGTTGGTATCCGCCGAAACCGAGCCGAAATCCCGTGATGACTTCATCGAAAATGACCAATGCCCCGCATGAACGCGCTTCTTCGGCAGTGGACTGGAGAAAATTTTCGCGCGGCGCTACCAGGCCCATGTTTCCGGCGAAAGGCTCCAGGATGACAGCGGCCAGGTCGTCGCCGTGCTCCTGGATCATTGTCCGGACGTCTTCAATCTGATTGTACCGTGCGACGAGAGTTTGCTCCGCGCAGGATGCGGGCACGCCGGCGGAGGATGCGCTGGCAATTCCCACCACGCCGCTGCCTGCCTTGACCAGCAGGCTGTCCGCGTGTCCATGGTAGCAGCCGCTGAATTTCAGAATCTTCTCGCGACCGGTTGCGCCGCGGGCGAGGCGAATCGCCGTCATGCACGCTTCCGTACCGGAACTGACGAGTCGAACGCGGTCCATTCCCGGAAAAGCCCCGCAGATTATTTCGGCGAGGCGGATCTCCGCTTCCGTAGTCACCGCATAGCTTGTCCCCGCTTCGACGGCGCGCTGCACCGCTTCCACGACCGCCGGATGGGCGTGGCCCAGGATCAGGGGGCCGAAGGACATACAGAAATCGAGAAGGGTGCGGCCGTCTTCGGTTTCCAGATACGCTCCGCTTCCGCGTCGCGCGAAGATCGGGTCGCCCCCCACCGAACTACATGCGCGCACCGGGCTGTTGACACCGCCGGGCATCACATTCGCGGCACGGGTTTTCAGTTGGGTCGTCATGATGAGTAGAGGAAACGGGCGAATCGTAGCAGAATCACACCGTGAGACAATAGCAGGCATCACCCTCCGGGGAATGCGGAGGCCGGAGCGACCATGAATCGCGGAAAGGGAGAGCGTTGATCTTCTCGTCCACGGTTCATTCCCCTTGCACAGACCCGCAATTCAGCGGACATTTGTTTCCAGCAATTCGCCGTGCAGCCCGGTGGCTTCGATGGCCCGAAGTGTCGATGGCCCTACCGCGAGCCAGGTCCGGGAGCTTCCCGCTTCCTCCGGATAGTTCTCGAAGTATGTCAGCACGGTGCTCGCGCTTGTGAATAGAACCCGCTCGAACTGCAAGCGTGGAAGCGGTTTTCCGCCCACGCGCTCGTTTCGGTAGAATACGCAGGGATCCAGGGTCACCCCGACGTCCTTGAGGAGAGCGGCCCGTTTTTCGACCGGCGCCGCATCGGAGCAGGGATACAGGAACGTGCCGCGAAATTCCGGAAGAATCTTGTCCGCAAGTGCCTGCATGCCTCCGAGCGATTCGGCGGCTAGGTCTGCGCGCAAGCCCGTGGCACGAAGTTCGTCCGCGGTCGCGGGGCCGACCGCCAACAGCAGCTTTCCCTGCAGACAGCGCAGGTCACCCCATTCCAGGATTGCTTCCACTACACTTCGGACCGCGTACCGGGACGGAAACAGAACACCTTGAGCGGTTTCGAGATGTTTCCGGAGCCACGATGCGCGCTCCGCGACGGGATTCGATTCGAGTCGAATCAGCGGCCAGTGGATCAGCGGCCCGTGGCGTAGAAACTGTTCCGGATTCGTCCCGGTAAAGAGGGTAACGGGAGTGGCATTCAACGCTTTCGGTCCCACCAGGAGAACGCTCGGACTCTGAAGATCCAATTGTTCCAGGTTTTCAAGACTGGAGACGTGGGAGCCTTCGTCATCGTACCCGATTCTCTCGCCGACGATGATGGGCGTTTCCGGTGGCCAGCCGGCATCCAGCAGCTGGCGTAGGATCACCGATCGTTGTTTCACAACCATGTATACGGCGAGGTTGCCTGCCTCGGGTCCCTGGAAAGGCCCCGGTTCGTTTCCGGGCGCGGCGTGCCCGGAGGTAAACGTCAGATTCCGCCCCCGATGGCGGTGGGTGAGTGGAGCATGGGCGCGCGCGGCCGCAACTTGCGCCGCGGAAAGGGCGGGAACGACATCGGCGCGAATCCCCCAAGCCGCGAGAAATTCCAGTTCCTCCCCGAGACGCCCGAAGATCCCCGGGTCGCCACCCTGCAATCTGACCACCAGTTCGCCACGTTCGGCGCCGCGCAGCATGCGGCAGTTGATATCGATTTGTTGTGTGGATTCTTCCCCGCCGGTTTTGCCGACTTCCTCCAGTTTTTCAGAGTATTTCTCGAGGATCTCCGGTGGCAGCAATCGATCGTGAAGAATGATGTCCGCATGATCAAGATACCGCGTGACCCGTGATGAAATCATGGAGGCGTCGGCCGGACATCCCACCAACGCCACCAGGCCCGCCCCGCGGCGCGCGTCCGCCGCCCGAAGCGCCGCAATGATTTCAGACTGTCCGGCTCCCGTTGCGACTGCGATTCGTCCCCGCAGGAGCACCCGGTCATCCAGCGTCTTTTCAAGGGGCAGGAGGGCCGCAATGCGCACGTGCGTCGGGTCATGCGACCCGGGAAGGAGGTTCGTGAACAGGGCCGCGTCGATGTGATGTTTTTCCAGCGCAGCCCTTAGGTCCTGCACGGGAACCGGCTCGATATTTCCCAGGGGGCGGAGTGCCTCGCTCAGAAGAGGTTGTGCGTCTCGAAGTACGGCTTCGCCGTCAGGATCCCGGGAGTAGCCGAGCTTTATTGTTTCCGGGACCACGCAAGGGCTCCGTCTCGAATGATTGCCGCTGCGGATTCCGCACGTTTCCGGCGCTCTTCAACGTTACCCTCGGCACGGGCTTCGATTTCCTCGAGTCCCGTATATTTGATTCCCTTGGCATTGCGGACTTCATCGCAGCAATCCGGCGGCACGCCGAGATCGATGATGTGTAGAGGGAAGACTGCATGCTCAATGTGTTTCGTATAGATAACCGGGTGCGGCGCGGCGGTGGCGCAGATAATTCCCCCCACTCCGTCGAGCAGGTGTTTGAGATCTTTCAACCCCGAGCCGAAGCCGCCGACGCTGTCGGCGAGGGAAACGGCATTATCCGGACACCGGCTGGACACACGAATCGGGGATGATCCGCGTTTTCCAAGATAGCGGGCGGTGCTGCCGGCCAACGATCCGGATCCAACCACCGCCAGTGGTAACCCGGGTTCGGCAACGCGAAGCATTTCCCGGGCGGCCAGACCACTCAGGGAAATCAATTGGGTGTCGACCCCGCTCTGCTTCCGCGCTTTTCGACCCAGCGCCAACGCATCCTGAAAGATGCGGTCCAGTGCGAGGTGGCCCGCTTCCGCCTGGTTTCGAAATTCTTTGTAGGCATCGCGAACTTGCCCCAGGACTTCCAGCTCACCAAGAATCCTGCTTTCCAACCCCGCGGCAATCCTTGCCAGTCGTTCAAATGCCACCGCATTTCGCCACCGCTGAGAGACGGGGAGAGAGGATACATCGAAACTGTTTGGCGCAAAAACTTCCAGCCGCTGGCAGGTATCCAGAACCAGTACAGGCTCCCGCGATGTACGAAGATCGCGAACAACCTGCTCTCTTTCAATCGACGGTGGAACGTCAAGCGAGAATGCTTCAACTACGCTCATCAGGGCTTACCAATACTCCAAATAAAAAAATGTCGGACCAGAACTATATGAAACCGTTTCTCTAAATCGAGTAATTCGCTACAAATTTTTGCTGGAGCTCCTGGTCCCGCTCCGCCAGATCCCGGAGTGACTTCCCATCCCACTCCCGTTCCAGTGCGTCCGAAGCATCGCCTAAAAACTGGGTAAGTACTTGTCTCCCAGCTGTTTGAACATTGCCCAGCGCCGTTCTTTCGACATCCAGTGTTGGCCCTTCGAAATGCCTGATCACGTCCCCGGCGCGAATCTGACCCGGATCGCGAGCGAGGCGGTATCCGCCGTCCTTTCCGCGGACACTCGTCGTGAACCCTCCCTGCTTCAGGTCGCGAAGAATCGCCTCCAGAAACCGGACGGGAATCTGCTGTTCCCGGGCAATCTCGGAGATCTTTACCGGGTCTCCGGCACTCCTTTTCGACAGCTCCAACAGTGCCAAAAGAGCATAAATACTTCGATTTGAGATCATAAGGACCCGCTATCTACACTATTCCGATAGATATAATAGGAATTGTGTTTCCTGTCAATGGAGAATCTGATTTGGCGGGGAATTGAATGGAAGAGCATACAGGTGGCGGCCTCGAATTCCAGTCTGAATTCTCATAAGCCTTGACTGAAACGGCCAAAAATGTAGCCTGTGCGGCCTTTGTCTCTACGCAGGAGCTTGCCGGGAGACGAATTCGCATCACAAAAGTTACGAAGAATCAACCTGAAGGGTAGTGGCAGACAATGGCAACACATCTAATTGAGCCTCATGGCGGCGAGTTACTTGACCTATACGTCAGCGAGGATCGGGCGGCCGAACTGAAAGAAGCATCCCGTGAGTGGCCTTCCTGGGATCTTACGCCACGGCAGGTGTGTGACTTGGAGCTTATCGCCAACGGCGGATTTTCTCCCCTGGCCGGATTCCTGTCCAAGGCGGACTACGACGGCGTCCTCGAAAAGATGCGTCTCGCAGACGGAACCCTTTGGCCCATTCCAATTACCCTGGATGTGACCGAAGAGCTGGCGGGCAAACTGGAAACGGGCAGCCGGCTGGCGCTCCGCGATCTGGAAGGAAACATGCTGGCCGTCCTGACTGTCTCGGACAAATGGCAGCCCGATTTCAACGCGGAGGCGGAGAAAGTTTACGGGACGACGAACCCGGAACATCCCGCGGTCGCGCACCTGATGAACCAGTCCAATCCCTGGTACATCGGCGGCTCCATCGAGGCGGTTCAACCTCCGAAGTACTATGATTTCGTCCAGTCCCGTATGACGCCGGCGGAAGTGAGGGCAAGATTCACGAAACTGGGTTGGCGCAAGGTTGTGGCTTTCCAAACCCGGAACCCGATGCATCGCGCGCACCAGGAATTGACGTTCCGCGCCGCGGCGGATCTGGAAGCGAACCTTTTGATTCACCCGGTGGTTGGAATGACCAAGCCGGGTGACGTGGACCATTACACCCGGGTTCGTTGTTACCACGCGATCCTGAAGCACTACCCGAAAAACACGGTGCAGATGAGCCTGTTGCCGCTGGCAATGAGAATGGGCGGACCGAGGGAGGCCGTGTGGCATGCAATCATTCGCAAGAACTTCGGTTGTACTCACCTCATCGTCGGGCGTGATCACGCCGGTCCGGGGAGCGATTCGAAGGGGAACGAATTCTACGGTCCGTACGACGCGCAGGAGCTTTTGAAGCAGCACGAGGAGGAGCTGGGCATCGCCATGGTTCCGTTCCGGATGATGGTCTATGTGCCGGACAAGGATCAGTACATTCCGGTGGACGAAGTGGGAGAGAATACCAAGACGGCATCGATTTCAGGCACCGAATTGCGCGACCGGCTCGCCCGCGGAAGCGACATCCCGGAGTGGTTTTCCTTTCCGGAAGTGGAGCAGGAGTTGCGGCGGACCCACCCGCCTCGCAGCAAGCAGGGATTCACCGTTTTCTTCACCGGCCTGAGCGGATCCGGCAAGAGCACAATCGCCAACGTGCTGATGGCGAAACTCCTCGAAATGGGCGGACGCCCCGTAACCTTGTGGGACGGCGACATCGTGCGGAAGAACCTCTCGAGTGAGTTGGGCTTTTCCAAGGAGCACCGCGATATTAACATCCGCCGCATCGGTTTCGTGGCCGCACAGGACACGAAGAACGGCGGCATCGCGATTTGCGCGCCGATTGCCCCCTACGCAGCAGTGCGCGCTGAAAACCGGGCTGCCATTTCCACCTATGGCGGGTACATTCTGGTGCACGTCGCCACGACCGTGGAAGAGTGCGAAAAGCGCGATACCAAGGGTTTGTACGCCAAGGCCCGCGCCGGGATCATTAAGGAATTCACCGGCATTTCCGATCCATACGAAGTGCCCGAAGATGCGGATCTGGTGCTCGATACGGTGGATACCACCCCGGAAGAGTGTGCCCAGCAGATTTTTCTTCACCTGGAAAAAGAAGGGTTCATCGGCGCCCCGGGGTAACGATTGGAGCGTGTTCGGTACTACGATTGTGAGACCGGGTATCGGAGTATTTATCGGTGCGGTTCTTGCCGTTGTCGTCGTGACTTCGCTCGCGAATGACACCACGAACACGTACCTGCTCAACGGCAAAGGATACCCCTTGGAGGTTGCTGTTCCCCACCGGCAACTCCCATCCGTGCAGCGCTTCTATCCGGAACTTCTCAAGATTCCGGGCACCAACGATGTGCTTGGATACGAGACGCGAGGGATCTCCATAACCGGGCGGGTCGAGCAGGCGCGGATTCTCGTCTGCTCCAACGGTCTCGAGATGCATATCTCGACCCAGACGGTACAAAGAGTGTTTCAATCGCTGGCGGAGATGGACATCCTGCTACACTCGCCACAACAACCACCCGACATGGAGATCTATAAGGATGCAGAACCCGCCGGCGACATCGAAGATCGACTGATGTTGTTCGAACCTGGTCAAGCAATCGACCTGGAGAAGATTTCAGTAGAAGATTTCAATACCGGACCCGACGCAAGAGAAACGGAATAGTTTCAAACGATAGAAGAATTCAATTTCGCCTTACGTAAGGCTTACGTAAGCTCCATGTAGCCGGCCATCGATTCCGGTGGATCCGCTCTACCGGGATTCGAATCGGTATCCAACCCCGTGCACGGTGGTCAACACTTCCGGTGATGCAGGATTGGATTCGATCTTTTTCCGTAGCTGCGCAACATGCTGATCGAGCGTGCGGGTGGTTCCGAAGTAATCGATTCCCCACACTGCGTTGAGCAGATCGTTCCGGCTCAATACTTCACCGGGATGCCGGAAGAATACTTCCAGCAATTTGAGCTCCCGGGCGGTGAGGTCGAGAGTTTTCCCGTTTCGAGTGCAGCGGTAGGTTTTCCGGTTTATCCGCACAGGCCCGAATTCGAAAACCTCCGGCAGGGGAGGGGCTTCTTCCGTGGTTGGCGACAGTCTTCCGCGTCGAAGCGCCGCGGTCACCCTGGCCAGGAGTTCGTGGATTCCAAACGGCTTGGTGACATAATCGTCGGCGCCGAGCTGCAGTCCCACCACTTTGTCGACTTCTTCCCCCTTGGCGGTCAGCATGATGATGGGGGTTCGTTCGTCTTTACCCCTGATTTCCCTGCAGACATCGTACCCGCTTTTGACCGGCATCATGACATCCAGGAGGACCAGGTCCGGAGATTCGCGATGAAAAATTTCGACGGCCGCAGCGCCGTCTCCGGCCTGGAGAACTTCGTACCCTTCGCTTTCCAGGGTGTCTACCAGTCCCTCCCGGATGCGATCGTCATCTTCCGCTACCAGCACGCGATACCGGCTCATGATGGAACTCCAATCTGTGTCGTCTTTCCGTTCAGAGAGACAGTGAAAACTGCACCGCCTCCTTCGCGGGGGCGGAAGGTGAGATCGCCGCCATGATCCCGGAGAATTCTGCGCGCGATGGAAAGTCCGAGCCCGCTTCCGGGCTGGCGGGCGGTGAGCGAATCGTCCACACGATGGAATTTCTCAAAAATCCGTTCCCGGTGAGCGGCGGGGACTCCCGACCCCCGGTCACTGATTCGGATTTCCACTTTTCGATTCATCTCGGTCAGATCGAAATCTATGTTTCCGCCTTTTCCGGCGTACTTCAACGCGTTGTCCAGCAGGTTCAAGACCACCTGTTCCATCGCGTCCCGGTCTGCGACAACCGGAATCGGCTGATCCGGAACCGAGCAGTTGATTTCGATGCCTGCTTCACGGAATCGGACCTGCTGCATTTCGACAAGATCCTTCATCAGCAAGGCGAGATCCAATTCTTCGAAGGAATAGCTTTTCCTCCCCTGTTCCAGTCGGCTGAAGTCCAGAACATTGTTCACGAGACGCGTGAGCCTCCGACTCTCTTCGATGATGACATGGAGATACTTTGCCTTCTTTTCTTCCTCTGCGACGCGGCCTTCGCCCAGGAGCTCGGCGTACATGCGTATCGAGGTGAGCGGAGTTTTCAACTCGTGCGACACATTGGAGACGAAGGTTGTTTTTCGCTGTGCGTCCAGCAGATTCCGGTTCGCCTGCCAGAGGAGAAGGGACCCCCCCAGGAGAATGGCGGCCACGAACGTAGCCACCAGAAGCGCGCTGACAATTTGAAACGCGCCCCCTTCCGCGATGCCGCTTCCACCGGTGGGATCAAAAATGGAAATCTGCCAGTGGGGCAGGGTTTCGCCGATCTGCACGCTGACAAGACGCGGCGTGTCCGCATCTATCATTGCGGCGCCGCGCTGATGCATGATTCGGCCTTTCCCATCGAGCAGCGCAAAAACGCCGTCCTCGTAGGCGGGGTCCGGGATGGTATTCAACAGCCGCGCGAGCAAGACCATGACCTCCAGTTCCAGGCCATGTCGGACTCCCCCGCGCTCAATCCAGCCCAGCATGCTCACCTGGTTTTCGTAGATCCACGGAACCCAGCCCCCGGTTGTTTCGACCGGCGACTGGATGTCGCCGCGCCCGTCGTATGCGCCGGCGGCCTGTTGTTTTCCCTCCGACTGTGCGAGCTGCCAGAGTTCTTTCCTGCTGTTGCTGTACCGGGTTTTCAGGTTCTGTGTATTGGGGGACGGGGGCTGCTGATTCGCCTGGGCGGTGTGATCCACCCTTTCTGGCCGGGCAATTTGAATCTCTCCCCTATCGTCCAGGGCCGGCGTGTCCCAGGCAATCCGGCCGGCAAACAGGGCATCGAAACGTTCAAGAAACTTCGCTTCATCTTCGGTGGAGGGCCGATCCGGTTCCGGGAACAGGAGGCCGACCCCGTCGCGGTAGACGAACACATTCCGCACCAGGGGATTGGTCCGCCGCCACAATTCCAATTCCTCTTCGAGCGCGCGGGGTTCCTCCGGCATTCCGGCGAGGCGATCCTGAAGACCATCCTGAACGTCCGTCACCGCGATATCGATGCTTTGTGCGACTGCCTCAGCATGTTCCATGGCAGCAGCCCGCGCGGCCCTTCCGATCTGCGCCTGCTCCTTCATGAGCAGTCGCAGGGCGATGCTCCCGATGACCAGCGTCGGAACCAGGAGCAGGAGCCATGCGATGAGGATGGTGAGCCGTTTCATGCGACGAAGTCTGACAGACGGGAGCCATGGATGGCAATTTCCGGACGCGCAAATTATTTCTGCTGGCTTCGCGTCTTGTAGCTGGACGCCCGGATCCGCTTCTTGCCTACATTGTCGACCTGCTCTTGTTCGAATTCTTCAGCGTCCATTTCGAGACGTTGTGTTACATCGTTGAGATCCGTAAGGCCCAGGGACGAGTTCCCCGCTTCAAGTTCGACTCGTTTCTGACGCAGCACCGCGCCGGCCTGGACGTTGTCGCCGGCGTTGTAAAGATCCAGCGCCCGGTCCTGCGAGATCGCGATTTCGTTTGATAGCACCGCTTTTCGGATTTCCGCATTCGCCGATTTCTTGACTTCCTCGGCTCGACCGCTGAACCGGGCATTTACGGAACCCGATGCCTCTTCCTTTTGTTGCGAGAACACGTTTTCATAGGAGCATTTGGCGGATGCGATTTCCATACTGGTCCCGTCGCTGCCCGCGGGCACTTCGACTTCCACCAGCGCATACTTCTCCTGTCCGCCGTAGAGTTGGTTCATGTAGAGTTGAACGGTGTCGCCCTTGATCTGGCCGTCGCGCCCGATGATGCGAAGGGGGCGTACTCCTGAAGGACAGGAAATCTCCACCAGGATCTGCCGGGCGGCAACGCTCAACACGTCGCCGAGTTCCTTGGCAAAAATTCTCGGCAGGTCGACGCTGGATTCCACGAAGTAGTGATTCCCGTCGCTTGCTTCGGCCATTTGCGTCATCAGGTCTTCGTTGAAGTCGGTGCCGACGCCTACGGTTGTGACCGAGATTCCTTCCTTGAGAAGCCCGGTGCCGAGCCGCGCGAGATCGCCGGGTGTGCTGGGACCCACATTTGCAAGTCCGTCGGAAAGGAGTATGAGACGATGAATGTAAGGATTCACAATGTTCTTTCTCAGTTCGGCGGCTCCCTGGCTGACGCCTCCGAAGAGCGCGGTATTGCCCCCCGGCCGAATGCCGTGAATGCGGCTTTCGATCCATTCGGTGAGACCGGCGCTCTGGGCAGGGACGAGGGATTGGACCTCGTGATCATAGACGACCAACGAGAAGACATCATTCCGGTTGAGGCGGCGAAGCGCTTCCACTGCTGCTTCGCGTGCTTTCGCGATTTTCTTGCCGGACATGGATCCGGATCGATCGAGCACGATTCCCAGGTTGACCGGAGGTCGATCGGTGTTCTGGTCCACGGGCGGTGGTGCGTCCAGGGTGATCTTGATCACGGCGGTCTGCGGGGCGTCCGCGGGAAGAACCTTTCGGTCCAGATCGACTCCACAATGAAGAAGAGGACGGTTTTCGGTGGCTGGTGCCGCGCTCGTCCAGAGGGTTACACAGAGAGTCATGAGTATGGGAGGTGCATTTCTGAGTTTCATTGTCATTCCATCCTTGGTTGAGGTCTTGCGCCGATATCCGGCCCGATGTTCATATGACTATACGTTTCACAAGGCACTCTTCGGGTCAGGAGACCGTAAATGAGTTGTAAAAGAATTGTCATACGGTACTGTGGAGATCCGTTTTGCTTGAGATTTGTGGAAGAAACGGAGCCCCATGAGTACCGATGTCCAACCAGCCCCTGAAGAACAGGGGGACGCACGAGTTTCACAGGATCTCCTTGTGGATTTGAATTTCGTGCCCGAATGGGCGCGGACCTCCTCTGAAAAGAATCCCTACGCCGACCACCGCGGGTCCCGGTCCGACGACCGCGACCGCAGGTCCCGGGGAGGGGACCGAAGAGGCGGCGACCGCGGGAGGCAGGACCGCAATGCCCGCGGAAAGGGAGGGAGACGCGAGGGGCGTCCGCCGCAACAGGGCCGTGATCGCGACCGGGATCGAAATCGCAGACCGACTCGAGAACCTGTTTCCCCGCCGCTTCCGGTCGACATCGCATTTCTGCCCGACCGCAACAAGCTGAACGCGATGGTCAAGGAAATGCACCGGACACGCAAAGCCTACCCCATCATGGACCTTGCATCACTTTTTATCGGCAAACCGGATCACCACCTGCTCAAGATCCAGGTGCGCAACGGGAAAGAATCGCGAGACGACACCACCCTGTTTCAGTTTAAACCCAACGGGCTTGTATGCTCGGATCGCACACGGCTCATTCAGCACCTGGTGAGTCATCATCTCGACGACTTCTATGACGTGGAGGTTGAAGAAGGAGAGGCGCCGGCAGGAAACTTCGTGTGTGTCGGCCGCTGCCGCCTCAGCGGCGAAATCCTGGGCCCCCCCAATTATCACGGCTTCCAGGCACGGATTCAGAAGATGGTTTCCACGAGATATTCGAACATGACGGCGGATGCCTACCGGGCCAAGGTCGAAATGGTTCATGATCCGGAGTTGGTGGAGCAATGGAAAAATGAAAACCGGCTGCACAAGAAATACCGGATGAAGGAGAAGGCTCCTTCCGGCGACGAATTGGAAGGGGAAGAGAAAGAGGATACGCGGGAAGTCTTCACCGAAGAACAGGCCGGTCGTCATTTTCAGGAGGAGGTGCTCCCGAAGCTGATCCACACATGCCGGCGGGCCATTGTTCCGGCAAAGGTCGCTCTCAACATTCCCGATCCCGGGTTGAAGCGCGAGATTCGGGATGCATGGCAGAAAGAAAGCCGGTTTCCCTTGTCCTTGAATTTCGCAATGAGGCCCGCATTTCGTCACATGCGTATGCATATCTTCAAAGTGAACAAGAAAGATGCCTTCGTGACGGCAGTGCATCCCCGTCCATTGGATCCGGGCGCGGCCATCGAAACCATCCGCGACGAAATGACATTTCTTCGGGATCATCCCGGCTGCACGCGACAGGAAATGGTGGACGGGCTGCGACCCGGGAGCGATCCGAACTCCCCGGAAGTAACCGAGGTATTAAACAATCTGCGCTGGCTGATTGACCGGGGCCACGTGATCGAGTTTTACAATGGAAGGCTGGCCGTACCGACCGCGTCGCGCGTAGGCACGGGCGGCAGCGACCGCGGTCCCCGCAAGAGACGCCCCAGAAAAAAGCCGCATCGTAAACCCGCCGACCGTCCGGAAGCCAATCCCGGGGGGCGGGTGGAAGGGTGAAAGGCTTTTTCGTTCGCGGCAGAAATGCGCGAGCGAAGCAGGCTACATCGCGGAAATCGCTCCCTTCCACTCCAGCTGTGCAGCGAGTCCTTCGCGCACCGAAGTGGAGGGATGATATCCGAGCAAATCCTTCGCCTTGTCGATATTTGCCCGGGTGTGACTCTGATCCCCGGGGGAAGATGGACTCCCGTTGATGGTTGCCCTGGATGAGGTCAGCGATTCGAGGATCTCGATCGTTTCATTGAGACTGATGACTTCGCCGCCTCCGATATTGAAAGTTTCTCCGATCGAGCGATCCGGTTTGCCCGCCGCGAGCCGGATCCCCTGCACGCAGTCCTTCACGAAGGTATTGCTTCGGGTCTGCTCGCCGGTTCCGTGCAGGGTGAACGGCTTGGACTGCAAAAGACAGTCGATCAGGATCGAATACGCCATGTCTGGACGCTGCCTGGGGCCGTACACGGAAAAGAGGCGCAGAATTGTAACCGGAAGTTTGAAGTTCATCTCGTAGGCTTTACATAGATGCTCCGCCGCCAGTTTGGTCACGCCGTAGGGAGAGGCAGGCGACAGTGCCGATGACTCCGCACCGAGCGCTTCCTTCCCGTACACGCTGGATGTAGAGCCATGAATGAAGTGTTTGGTAGAGCTGTGGTGAACTGCATCCAGCAGTCGCTGCGTTCCATTCACATTGCAGGAGCTATAGAGTTGAAACTCACTCCAACTCCGCCGCAACCCGGGCATTGCCGCGAGGTGAACGACGGTGTCACACCCGTCCAGGGCCTGATCCAGGGGATCCGTGCGAAGGTCAAGTTCCAGGAACTCAAAAAGCGGGTGATCCAGCGATGCCGTAAGATTCTTACGCTTGATCTCCGGCGCGTAGTAGGGAATGAAGGCGTCGATCCCAACGACATGGATTCCATCAGCGAGTAATGATTCGCACAAATGGGATCCGATGAATCCCGCGGCTCCGGTAACAACGCACTTTTTCATTGGCCGGGATGAGCATGAACGTTCGCGTCTCAACAATCAATCTTCTTTTGAAATTCCTGCCTTCTTCCGATAGAGGTCTTTGTCCGCTTCCTGGAGAATTTCGTCGGCCACCGGATCCGGATATCCCGGTTTCCATCCGCTGATGCCGATATCGGCGGATACTGGAAGTTCCAGCGATCCGAACACGACGGGTCCTTGTGTCAGCCGGTTGGAAATGCGCTGCGCGGCGACTTCGGCACCGGCGAAGTCCGTCTCCGGAAGCAGCAGGGCAAATTCATCGCCCCCCATGCGGCAAAAAACGTCGGAATCGCGAATGGTCTCGCGCACCCGCTCCACCAGGGTCCTCAGGACGGCATCTCCCGCCGCGTGCCCGAAGGTATCATTTGTTGTTTTTAGCCGATTAAGATCCAGCAGCAGGATGCCCAGGGGAGACTCGTGACGCCGGGCCAGGCGCAAGTGACGGTTCAATGTCTCCTCGAAGGCGGTACGGTTCGGAATCCCGGTGAGGGGATCCAGCCGGGCCTCGCGACGGAGCCTCTCAAGCGCGGTGAGAGACGGGCCGAGAAGTGCAGCCACGGTTCGAATCGTTTCTTCCGCTCCACTCATTTCATTCGATAGAAGCAGTCCGCGCCATTCCCCGCGGGAGAGGATGTGTCCGGAGACTATTTCCGCCCGTGTTCCTTCTCCTTCGCCGTCCGGAACCTCCGTGAATTTCCATTCGACTTCTATTTTTGCCGCGAGAGAACCGATGGGTTTCCTCGAGGCTTCAAGCACGGACTGCCGAATTTCTTCCTGCAGCGGCACGTTACACGAAACATGGCAAAAACATTCTTCCCCGAGGCACAGCAAGCACGCGGTGACCCGGGCTTTCAGTGTTTGAGATAGAAAACTTGTAACCTGTACGCAGATCTCTTCCAATTTTTCAGCGCACGCGACCTGGTCCCCAACCGGGGGCCATGCCGCGATGACATCAGACAAGACCGATTCGTTCCGGTCCGCGTTCAATGAAACTTCCTTTTACCGGTTGACTTGTTTCTCATGGATTCGAGAGCCTACTTACTGCGGGAACCATCTCCATGCAAGAAAAGCGTATCATACCCATATCCCTGGTGCTGTTTGGAGTTCTGCTTTTGCTGACCATCACGCTGAATTACCTGCTGTCGCATCACGGGCTCCGGGAGGCGGCAAAAGCCGCGCTTTCCGCCCGCGACGCCCCGGCCGATCCTCCCGCCACGTCTCAGCCCGTTGCCGTCGAAAGCCCGGTTCCCGAGGAACCGCTGCCCGCTCTCGATCCGGGGCCTCCGCCTGCCGCGGTGTGGAAAGCCAGTACCCGGGTGTTTCTCGAGCCGGTCATCGACAACCCCGAAATAGCGATGGTACCGGGCGACCGGATCCGTATCTGCACCTACAACATCGAGAATTTCGCGGACGGGTATCACGACGGCCCGAAACGGACGACCGACCGGCAGCGGCGACAGGCGTTCTTCGCCTCCGAACTCATCGGGAAGATCGATCCGGATATTCTCATCATACAGGAGATCGAAAACGAACGGGCGCTCCGCTGGCTGAATGAATATTGCGGGGAGAGTTTTTCGGTAGGCTACATCACCTCGTTTGAGCGCAACGGCCAGTTCGTAAAGTTGAATCTTGCCGTGCTTTCGCGCTTTCCGATCGAACAGGCACTGGAAATCGATTTTGGGGAACTGGATTTTCAGAACTCGCCACCGAGGGGACTCCTGCGTTTTACCGTTGAGTTGGAAGAGTCCCGCCGTCTCCTTTGTTACGTCATGCACCTCAAATCAAACTGGGGGGATGCGCGGAAGAACCGTGCCAAGCGCTTTCACGCGGTAGCCGTACTGCGGGAGGACGCGGATCGGTTCATTTCTGATCGGGCATCACATGCATGGGAAGTTCTCATTGCGGGCGATATGAATGTCGATCCCGAGAACGAACGTTTCAAATCAGATCCAAGCCTGGAGCCGCTCGTCGACTACGCGGATCTCTGGAGGGGACGACCGATTTCAGAACGTGTGACGATTCCCACCCGTCATGGCGAGCCCGATTTCACATTTCCGCCGGCTGCGTTCGATCGGGTGCTTGTGAGTCAGGAACTGACCCGGATTCCGTGGAAAATTACTCCCCTGGTTTCACTGCAGGAAGGCGTCGATACCGATGACAGCCAGGCGGAACCCGGTTTCTACCGGCGCCACGTGTCCGATCACTATCCCGTGTATGTTGATATTCTCAGGAATTGACAAAGATGTCGAAACGTAGCGGAACTCGCGTAGAGTTCCGGTCCGTATGGACCGGCTCGAGTGTAGGCGATCGGAAGTCCCGGCGACTGCCGCTACTTTGATTCGATGCCGAGATGTCCGAGCATCTTTGCCACATCCGTGGTCGGCTGGTTGCAGACGAAGTTTTCACATACGTACGCTGTTGCCTTGTCATCTCGCGGGGTCATGGCCGCGGTGTAAGGCGCGAGGGCCGCCAATGCTTTCCCATCGTCGGCGCTGGAGCGAAAGAGAAACACTGCGTTCGGCAGAAACGGTTTTCTCAGGGCCGACAGCATGTCATCGGTTGCGGCATCGCCCGGCGCGGCAGCGACCACAACTTCAAACGATGGGCCGACCGCGAAATCGAGCGCGTTCATCAACTGATTAAATGCCGATGGTTGCTGACGTACCTGGGGGCTGAATGCCTTGAATATCGCATCCGCTCTTTCTTCGTACTTCGTGTTTCCCGTCATACGGCCCAGGCGAAGAAAATTCGCCGCCGCGACTGAATTGCCGGACGGGATCGCTCCGTCGTAAACTTCCTTTCCGCGCACCAGAAGTTTTTCTCCGTCGTCCGCGGTGAGAAACAGCCCCCCCTGGGAATCATCCCAGAAATGGGTGATCAGAAGATTGGAGAGCCTCTGGGCCTCTTTCAAATACTTCACATCGAAAGTCGACTCGTACAGATTCAGGAGTCCCCAGCCGGCGAAAGCGTAATCCTCTACGTGCGCGGGTAATCCCGCTTTGCCTGCCCGGTAGCGTTTGTGGAGACGTCCGTTGGAATCGGTAAGCTCCTTCATCATGAAGTCCGCGGCCCGGGTCGCCGCCTTCGCATACCTGGGTTCGCCCAGCACCAGGGAGCCCTGGGCAAGCGCCGCGATCATCAATCCGTTCCAGTCCGTTAGAATCTTGTCGTCCTTGAATGGATGGATTCGACCTTCGCGGACTTCAAAGAGTTTCCGGCGGCTCGCTTCCAGTTTTTCCGCCAGAACCTGCGGATCCATTCCAAGTTCTCCCGCCACGACCGGCAGCGGGGCACGTAAGTGGGGGATGTTGTCGTTTCCGCCCCCATGGCCGCCGGCTTCGTGGGTGAAGTTTCCTCCCGGTTTCAGGTTGAATACGCGGATGTACAGGTCGGCGTCCTCCTTGCCGAGGATCGACTCGACTTCATCGGTCGACCAGACGTAGAACTTCCCTTCAACTCCCTCGCTGTCCGCGTCCTCTGCGCTGTAAAATCCTCCCTCGGGGGACGTCAAGTCGCGAAGCACATAGGTGAAAATCTCGTGTGCGGTCTGCTTGAACAGGGGGTTGTCGATGAGCTTGGAGGCGTCGAGATAGGCAAGCGCAACCAGGGCCTGGTCATACAGCATTTTCTCGAAGTGCGGCAGCAACCAGTCGCTGTCCGTTGAATAGCGGTGAAACCCGAAGCCGACCTGGTCGTACATTCCGCCCAGGCGCATCTGCACCAGGGTCTTTTCCGTCATTTTCAATGCCTCGGGGTTTCCGGTTCTCTTTCCGTATCGCGTCAGAAACGTGAGGTTCTGTGGTGTTGGAAACTTCGGTGCTGTTCCGAATCCGCCCCTGTCGCTGTCATATCTTGAAGAGAGTTGATTGAAGGAGAGATGCAGAGAATCCTCACCCAGGGCCTCTCCGGCGGTGGATTGGTTCATCTTGACAAGGTGTTCGGATATCTTGTCGGCGCTCTCTATGACTTCCGCACGCTTGTCTTTCCAGGCGTCTGATATCTGGGGCAGCAAATCCATCATGCCGGGTTTTCCAAAACGACTCGTTTTGGGAAAATAGGTGCCGGCAAAAAACGGTTTCCGGTCGGGAGTGAGGACGACGGTCATCGGCCACCCCCCGTGTCCGGTCATTGCCTGGGTTACGTCCATGTATATCTTGTCAACATCGGGGCGTTCTTCCCGGTCTACCTTGACGGGGATAAACATTTCGTTCATGAGGGCTGCCACTTCCGCATCTTCGAATGACTCGTGCTCCATGACGTGGCACCAGTGGCAGGTGGAATACCCGACCGAGAGGAAAACCGGTTTGCCTTCCTCCCTGGCTTTTTCGAACGCTTCATCGCCCCACGGATGCCAGTCCACCGGATTGCCGGCGTGTTGAAGAAGGTAGGGGCTCTGCGAAAACACCAGTCGGTTATACTCGGGGCCGCCGTCGGGAGGTAGGGTGGCCAGTATCTCCGGCGGCGGAATCGGTTTGCGGACATCTGCGGTCATGTGAGTTCCTTTGTCGTCTTCACCGATTGTTATGCTCGACATCCATGCAAGGACCGCGGCCACCAGAAGAACGGACAGTCCGGGCAGTCTCGTGTTCTTGCTTTGTTTTTTCATGGTGCGGATCCTTCTTGAGGCCGGGGCTGGCTTCGAACCCTACGCGCTCCTGAGGAGGGATGCAAGGTTCCGGTTGCGAGGTACGAGGTGTCCACAATAAGTAGCGGAACTCGCGTAGAGTTCCGGTTCGTATGGACAAGCTTGTCCGTCGCCGATCGGAAGTTTTGGCGATTTCCGCTACAGGAGCGGAGGTCCGTTAGAGTTTCAGGTCATCCCTTGGGGTTTGCCGATCGACGATCGCGCTTTACGCGGAAGTCCTGACCAAATCCACTGGAGCGAATGATGTGACTTCGCCGTCTTCGACGACGCAAAGTTCGCCCTCGGCCATGGATGTCCACTCTTCGTTGTCCGTCAGGGGGGTCGTGGCGACTACGGTGACCACATCGCGGTCCGTCGTCACCTCTCCAAAATTAACAGACATGTTTCCGTCATTCAGAATTGCTTCTCCAAAAGGGGCTCTTCTTGTGAGCATGCACATCTTCGTGCTGCAGTAGGCATAGAGCCGGCGCGAGTCCGTCAGGATCATGTTGAAGATTCCCCGGGAACGGAGCTTGTCGCACAACTCCTGCAGAACCCGCGCGAATTGTTCGGAATTCTCGGGTTCGACGGGAAAGGTATTGGTCAGCTGATCGAGGATCCAGCAGAACGCCAGCTCGCTGTCCGTAGATCCTATCGGCCGGTACCGGAACGGCTCCAGCCACGAAAGATTGTCCAGTTCCCCGTTGTGCGCGAAACTCCAGGTTCGATCCCAATAGTGGCGCGAGAACGGATGCGTATTGACCAGGGACACATTCCCTACGTTGGCCTGACGAATGTGACTGATGACAATGTGACTCTTGATGGAGGTCTTCTTGAACAGGTCCGCGATCTCGGAGTCGGCGCCGGGATGCGGGTCGTGAATCGACCGGCCGCGCCCGTTGAGATAGAAAGCGATGCCCCAACCGTCGCGGTGCGGCCCGCTGGATCCCCCGCGCTCGATCAGGCCGGTGAAACTGAAGCAGATATCCGTCGGGACATTTGCGTTCATTCCTAGTAGTTCACACATTCTGATTCAATATCCTTGATCTGTACGTCGAACGGCACGGCGACATCTTCCCCGGTACGGAGCAAGACCCGGGCCAAGGATCTGGCCCGCGGCGAGGCCTGCACCTGGAAGGCGAAATCACTTCCTTTCGTACCCTACTCCGGAAAAGCCGATATTCAATTGCCCGGTCACGGTGGTATGCCACAGATGGGACAGCTCGTTGCGGCTCATGGAGGGCGAAGCTTCAGCTGAGCCGATCGGTTGGAGGAAAGCAGACGAAGACAATAGCGGAGCCATGTGATGTATGAATTCGCGTACTAGCCCGCATGTCTCACACTTTTTCTACTACGAGCCCGGATGTCACGGCGTATTACAGACTTAACGCGATGTGCCGATCTTGAAGTGTGACTACACGT